>OLOZ01000782.1_pt1 | contig 25568 bp, 25 predicted proteins | sample 1673021 | NCBI WGS metagenome assembly OLOZ01 (sample SAMEA3136747, study PRJEB25190) | human gut metagenome | biome: human gut; feature: human-associated habitat; material: faeces | place: Austria | collected 2013 | reverse complement strand
CGCCGCAAATATCCTTATCTCTGCAAACTTCTCTGTTTTCTATATTTCCCATTTAAAATCTCCCGTAGCTGTCGTAAAATTCTTTCTTGTATTCCAGGAATCTGTCTTCCTCGATGGCTTTGCGGATGCCCGCCATAGTGTTGACCAGGAAGTGCAGATTGTGAGTCGTCATCAGCATGGAAGACAGGATCTCATCGCACTTGAACAGATGGCGCAGATACGCCTTGGAATAGTTCCGGCAGGTGTAGCAGTCACAGTGAGGATCCAGCGGTGTGAAATCCCGCTCATACTTAGCATTCTTGATGTTGACCCGTCCCTGAGACGTCATAGCCATGCCGTGACGCGCGATCCTGGTCGGGAGTACGCAATCAAACATATCGATGCCCCGTTCCACGCCTTCAAAGAGGCAGTCCGGGCTGCCCACGCCCATCAGATACCGTGGTTTTTCCGCTGGGAGATAATCCACGCAGTCGTCCATGATCTCATACATGAGCTCCTTCGGCTCCCCTACGCTCAAACCGCCGATAGCATAGCCCGGCAGATCCAGTTCCACGATTTCTTCTGCACTCTGCTTTCTCAAGTCTTTATACATGCCGCCCTGCATGATGCCGAACAGGGACTGCTGCTCCGTATTCTTATGAAAGTCCTTGCAGCGTTTCAGCCATCTGGTGGTCCGTTCCAGAGAATTCTTCACGTAATTTCGATCAGCAGGGTACGGCGCACACTCGTCAAATGCCATCATTATATCAGAGCCAAGAGCATTCTGTATCTCCATTGACTTTTCAGGAGACAGCATATGCTTCGACCCATCTATATGAGAACGAAACTCAACACCTTCTTCTCTTATCTTTCTCATGGCTCCAAGACTGAAAACCTGGAATCCTCCGCTGTCCGTAAGGATAGGCCTGTCCCAGTTCATAAATTTATGAAGCCCTCCAGCAGCTTTCACCGTCTCATGTCCCGGTCTTAAGTACAGATGATATGTATTTGAGAGTATGATCTCTGCTCCCATCTCTCTGACTTCCTCAGGACGCATTGCCTTAACTGTTGCTGCCGTGCCTACAGGCATAAATACAGGCGTCTGTATAACTCCGTGAGGAGTCGTTACACGCCCTCTTCTGGCCCGCGTTTTTTTATCTGTTTTTATCAATTCATATGTAACTGCTGGCATGATTTCTCCCTTTTGATTTTTCCTAAAATATATCTGTATTCAAACTATCATATAATACCATAAAGGTTACAGATACTTCAATATACTGCTGTACTGATGCAAAAGTTTTTCCATTGAACAACCACAGTTCGCAGGACTTGTGGAAGGGAGGGCGATAGCCTTTATTCCGCACGAAGGCAAGCACAGTTTTTCATAAAGCTTTGACGCTTTGCCTCCTGTGGTAAATATTGCTCCAATACAGGCAACGCTTAATATCTGCCCCATATCATTTGCAACAGGATTCTTTATGCTGCTGTCATCAGCACCTTTTATCTCACAGCTTTCCAGCACATCCCACAAAGCTATATTATGCCTTTTAAGAAATTCCTTTCTTTCCTGTACCGTCTCTGGAGTATTTTCATGGAAAAGTTCGCCCAGTACAGGCCAAAACCTGTTTCTGGGATGACCATAATAAAACCCCTGCTCCCTGGATTTAGGAGACGGCATACTGCCTAAAATCAAAATTTTTGAATCTTTATCAAAAAAAGGTCCAAACTCATGAGTGACCTTTACAAGCTTTGTATCTTTTTTATTCGGCATATCTTCCCTCACTCTATAAACATTGCGTCGCCATAACTAAAAAACCTATATTTTTCTTTAACTGCTTCGTCATATATTTCAAGAATTTTTTTTCTGTCATACAATGCTGATATCAGCATAAGCAAAGTAGATTTAGGCAAGTGAAAATTAGTAATAAGGCTGTCCACAATCTTGAATTCATATCCAGGATATATAAATATACCTGTGCTTCCTTCTCCGTTTTTTATTTGCCAGCAACCTCTGACGCCCTCTGCCGATAAAACATTTTCGTCAAAATAAGCTGCACTTTCTATAGTCCTTGTGGATGTAGTTCCCACAGAAATTATTCTTCTGCCTTCCTTCTTTGCTTTATTTATAGCCGCTGCACTTTCCGGGCTGATGGAATACTCCTCAAAATGCATAGTATGATCCTCAACGTTATCACACTTTACAGGTCTGAATGTTCCTATTCCGACATGTAAAGTAACATAGATAAGTTCGATTCCTTTGTCTTTCGCTTTCCGAAGAAGCTGATCCGTAAAATGCAGTCCTGCTGTAGGCGCAGCCACAGACCCCTCTTCTCTGCAGTACACTGTCTGGTACCGCTCTTTGTCTTCCTGATCACCGGGTCTTTCTATATAAGGCGGAAGCGGCATTCTTCCCAATTCTTCGAGCCTTTCCATGAAAATCCCTTCATATTCAAACTCCACAATTCTGGTTCCGTCAGAACCAAAATCCTTTATAGTTGCTATGAATCGGGGTGACTGGCTAAAAATCACACGGTCTGTGGGCTTCAGTTTTCTTCCCGGTCTGACCATAGTCTCCCATGTATCTCCTTCTATACGCTTTATCAAAAGAAACTCCACTTTTGCTCCGGTCTTTTCTTTCACACCGTAAAGTCTTGCAGGCAACACCTTAGAATTATTCAAAACAAGGCAGTCCCCTTTTTTAAGATAATCTATTATATCAAAAAAATGTTTATGTTCCAGTTTGCCCGTATCTCTATGAACCACCAAAAGTCTGGAACTGTCTCTTCTTTCAGCCGGTTTCTGAGCTATAAGCTCTTCCGGCAGATTATAGTCAAAATCACTGATTCTCATGCAAATATCCTCTTAATCACTTATTGTAACAGTAAATTGTTTTTCTCCATCATCTGCTGCTATTCCCAGATGCTTATAAGCTGCCTCAGAGACAACTCTTCCTTTTTGCGTCCTATGAAGAAACCCTATCTGGATAAGATATGGCTCATAAACATCCTCAATAGTAACCCTTTCCTCGCCTATAGACGCGGCTATTGTATCTATGCCCACAGGTCCTCCTCTAAAGCGCTGTATAATCGTCCTCAGAATCTCTCTATCAAGGCTTTCAAGTCCCATCTCATCTACGCCCAGAGCTTTTAGCGCTTTATTTGTTATATCTATATCTATATTCCCCGTACCTTTTACCTGAGAAAAATCACGAACTCGTTTAAGCATCCTATTGGCCACACGCGGCGTTCCCCGTGAACGCTTGGCCATCTCATTCATGGACGCTTCATCAGCTGATACCCCCAGAATCTCCGCTGATCTTCCTATTATTTTTTTCAGCTCTTCTGCCGTATACATTTCAAATTTACAACTGACTCCGAATCTATCCCGCAGAGGCGCTGATAAACTGCCTGCTCTGGTAGTTGCCCCTATGAGAGTGAATCTGGCAATATCAAGTCTTATAGATCTTGCAGAAGGACCTTTTCCTATTATTATATCAAGAGCAAAATCTTCCATAGCAGAATACAGGACTTCTTCAACAGACCTGTTTAGTCTATGTATCTCATCAATAAAAAGCACATCATTTTCATTAAGATTTGTGAGTATTGCCGCCAGATCTCCTGCCCTTTCTATCGCAGGGCCCGACGTTATCCTTATATCTACGCCCATTTCATTAGCTATTATACCGGCAAGGGTAGTTTTGCCCAGACCGGGAGGACCATAAAAAAGCACATGATCCAAAGGTTCTTTCCTTATCTTTGCGGCCTCTATAAAAATTTTCAAATTATCCGTTGCTTTTTTCTGCCCTATATAATCCTGCAGAGTCTGCGGTCTAAGAGTGATCTCAGATCGTCCCTCTCCTTGTCCCAACTCTGCCGCAGTTATTCTTTCTTCATAATCCATTATGCTGTTCCTCTAAAATAAGTTTTTAAGCGCTCGTTTTATATATTCTTCTGCCGTCAAATCGTTGTCAGTAATGGAAGCCAACGCTCCACTCGCCTCTCCTCTTGTATATCCCAAAGATATAAGAGCACTGACAGCTTCACTCCTGCCGTCTGACAAGATCTGTCCGCGATCGCTGCTTTCCTCTGTATCAGAAGCAGATATACACTCTTCTGTACTAAACTTATCTTTAAGTTCCAGAACAATTCTTTCCGCTGTCTTTTTTCCTATGCCATTAGCTTTTGTAAGAGTCTTAACATCTTCAAATACTATAGCCTGCTGAAGCTGTTCAAGTGAAAAGGCTGACAATACAGAAACAGCCGCTTTAGCTCCTACCCCACTTACCGTTATCAGTTTTCGAAAAGCATCCAGCTCTCCTTTACGCATAAAACCATAAAGGCTGACATCATCTTCTCTGACAGTCATAGCTGTATAAACCATTACTTCACTGCCTTCGCTGCTCAGATAAGCGCGGGAATTGGCCGGAACAAATATCTCATACCCTACTCCATTGACATCTACTATTATATATCCATCGCCTTTTTCGGCAAGAGATCCTCGTATAAAACCTATCATCTTATATCAAGCTCCTTTAATCTTTTTCTCGTCTCGGCTGAATGACCGTGACATATGGCCGCCGCCAGTGCATCCGCTGTATCATCAGGTTTGGGAATCTTTTTAAGGTTCAGTATAGTTTTCACCATCATCTGTACCTGTTTTTTATCAGCTCTGCCATAGCCTACCAGCGCCTGCTTTATCTGCAGTGGAGTATATTCTTCAATCTCAAGACCTCCTTTTACACATGCCAAAACAGCAACCCCCCTTGCCTGCCCCACAAGGATAGCAGTCTTCGCATTGGTATTGAAAAACAGCTGCTCTATGGATGCTACGTCGGGCTTCTCCTCATCTATTATCTCTCTAAGAGAATCATATAGGTATTCCAGCCTGTCAGTCATATCCATAGAAGCATCTGTTGTCACCGCCCCATAACTGCACACTTTAAATCTATTTCCTATTTTTTCCACTATGCCGTATCCTAAGATCGCATATCCCGGATCTATGCCTAAAATCTTCATAAAACATCCTTTGCTGATATTCATAATAATTATATAAGTATACCATAAACACATTAGTAATGAAACAACTGTTCTTTGTTTATTGACTAATACCCTATATGGGTATATAATATATTAAAAAATTCAGGAGGTATGAGATTAATGAAAAACATAATAATATTTCTTGTTATCGCAGTTATCCTTATTTTTGCAATACGCTCCAGTATAAAACATTTCAAAGGACAAAGCAGCTGCTGCGGAGGAAACGGAAACTCAAAATTAAAAAAGAAAAAACTTCAAGGGCCTAAAACGGCAGAAAAAATCATATATATCGAAGGTATGCACTGCGAACACTGTAAACAAAATGTAGAACAAAGGATAAACGAAATAAACGGTGCAGTAGCGAAAGTAAATTTGAACAAAAATATGGCTGTAGTCTCTACGGACCGTCCTATCAGCGATGAAATTCTTATTAAAGCAGTCGAAAAAGCAAACTTCAAAGTCCGGGATATAAAAACTACGTTATCCTGAATGCCGGTCATATTTAAGAGGCTCCCGAATGCCTCTTATTTTATTTTTTAAGGGAAGAGTAAAAATCTCACCTTAAAACGGCAGCCTCTATACAATGTATATATCTTTAAATCCTTCCTACATATTTTTATCACAGAAAAAATACATAACACTTGAGAATATTTTTCATTTCATGGTATAATTATAAATATATCCCACCCTGCGTCAAGACAAGTTGCAAACCATCTGCAATCGTCTGCGCAGACCGACGGCTAAATATTTTCGGAGGAATTAACATGCGAATCTCAAGACAGAATAAAATACTCGAACTCATTGAAACTTATGAGATTGAGACACAGGATAAACTTGTATCCATGCTCAGAGATTTCGGCTACGAAGTCACTCAGGCAACTATTTCAAGAGATATAAAAGAACTTCAGTTAGTCAAAACTTTATCATCTACAGGGAAGTATAAATATGCACAGCCATCTCAGGCAGACGGTCCTATGTCTGACAGATTTTCAAATATTTTCAGAGAAACTGTCAAATCTACAGCCCATTCCGGAAACATAGTTCTTCTCAAAACATTATCCGGATGTGCAAGCGCAGCAGCTGAAGCTCTTGATTCCATAGGCCTTCCCAATGTTATCGGCTCTGTAGCCGGAGACAATACTATAATGTTTGTCATAGATGATCCTGAAAACGCTCCCAAAGTAGTGGAAATTTTAGAAAACATGCTAAAAAAATAACAGAGGTATACTATAAATGATCAGACATCTCAAAATAAAAGATTTTGCCGTAATAGAAAACGCAGAAATAGATTTTTACGATGGACTTAATATCATTACCGGAGAAACCGGTGCAGGTAAATCAATAGTAATAGAAGCAGTGAGCCTTGCTCTGGGAAGCCGGGCAGATACTGCTTTTATTCGTTCAGGTAAAAAAAAGGCACTGATACAGATGATCGCAGATCATGATGGAAAAGAATATATAATAACCAGAGAAATCTCGGCTTCAGGCAAAAATATTTGCAAGATAAACGATGAGATAGTAACTTTAACTCATCTGAATTCTCTTTGCAAAAAACTCGCTGATATCCACGGGCAATATGACCACCAGTCTCTTCTCAACCCGGATTACCATATCAATCTTATTGATCTATACCACAAAGAAGAGATAAAACCTGCAAAAGACAAAGTCATTGAAGAATACGAAAATTACTCCGAAATAAGATCAAAGCTTAAAGTTCTTCTTGCAGATGTGGCGAAAGGAAATCGTGAACGCGATTTTATGCAGTATGAATTTGATGAACTTCAGAATGCAAAATTAGTAAAAGGAGAAGACGATGATTTAGAAGAAAAAGTCCGGCTTCTTCAAAATAGTGAAAAAATATATGAAAACCTGGCAGGCGCCTATCAAGTTGCTTCTGAAGATGAATACTCAGCACTTTCCGCATTAAAACGTATTTCGGATATGATTGGAGAAATATCTTCGTATTCTCCGGAAATAGAAATGCTGAGCAAAAGGCTCAGTGAGCTTTATTATGATTTTGAAGATATCTCTTCTTCTATAAGAGATTGTCGAGACAATACAGTCTTTTCACCGAATGAGCTTGATATGTGTATATCTCGCTTGGAAACTATTAATAAACTGAAAAACAAACATGGAAAATCCATAGAAGAACTGATCCAGTATAAAAAACAACTTGATGAAAAGCTCTCTTCAATACAATCTGCAGATAATATTAAAGAAACACTTGAAAAAAAGCTTGCCAAACACCGAAAAGCTCTCATTTCAGCTTGCGAAAATCTTTCGCTTATCCGAAAAGAGGCAGCAAAACAGTTGGAGGAAAAAATAACAGCCGAACTTAAAGAGCTGAATTTCAATGATGCCAAATTTTCCATACAATTTAAAAAGGCAGACGCTTTCACATCCAACGGATCAGATATTGCGGAATTCATGATAAGTACCAATAAGGGAGAACCTCTTAAACCATTGAGTAAAATCGCTTCCGGAGGAGAAATGTCAAGAATAATGCTTGCTTTTAAAAAAATTATCGGAGATTACGACGAGATCCCTACTATGATTTTCGATGAAATAGACAGTGGCATAAGCGGAATAACTGCCAGCATTGTCGGAAATAAACTCGAAGAAATAGCACAAAGTCATCAGATCATATGTATCACTCACCTTCCGCAGATAGCAGCTTATGGTGTACATAACTACAAAATCTCGAAGATTTCTGACGATACGATGACATATACTACCATTCTTCCCCTTTCACATGAAGAAAAAATCCATGAAATAGCAAGGCTTTTAGGGGGATCCAACATAACAGATACTACACTCAAATCAGCAGAAGAACTGATAGAAGCCTCACATTAAAAAATTAAGAAGCAATACAAAAAAATATTTTACCTGTAATTTTTAACTGCATCTATTATAGCAGCAACTGTATTTTCCGAATGATATTTATCGGAGACCACCTTACAATCAGCATACTTTTCATAAAGCGGAACTCTCATTTCATACAAACTGCTTATAGTCTGCCCCTTTTCCATCGCAACGCCTCTTGTTTTTATATTTTTGAGGCGTTTTTTTATTACAGAAAGAGAAGCCTCTATATACACTACTATACCGTTTTCTTTCAGATGTTTCATGGCCGAATCATAATAAACAGCGCTCCCCCCTGTAGCAATTACTGTATTTTGCACAGTTACGGAACTGATTACCTGTTCTTCCAGTTTTTTAAAAACCTCAATTCCATCATTGTTTATTATATCCTGAAGCCCCTTTCCGGCCTCTTCCTGTATCAGCAGATCCGTATCCAAAAAATTCATCTTTAACGATTTTGCTAAAACCACACCTGTAACACTTTTACCGCATGCCGGCATTCCTATCAAAACTATGTTTTTCATCTTATAGCTCCTTCTTCTTCATCTATTAACGACTGTACATCATTTATCTGATTCTCCGAAAAAACCCGAAATCCTGATTTTCTTAAAAGCTCTGTAGTCACACCTTCTCCTTTTACTGTTTTTCCCGAAAAACTTCCATCATATATCATATTGCTTCCGCACGAAGGACTCTTTTCTTTCATTAATGCACATATCACATTGTAAGCTCTGGCAAGTCTTACAGCTTCTATGGCGCCTTTCATATACGATTCAGTCACATCCACTCCCTGTCTGGTCACTACTTTATGTTGTCTTCTCTGGGCATCTGATCTGGGGACCGTAAGTCCTCCAAAAACCTCAGGACATACAGGAATCAAACGACCTTCAGCCTTCCACCGCAGGAATCGCTCATCATTTTCAGCTTTAGATTTACCATCATATCTAACAGGACAGCCCCCATACAAGCATTGACTTACCAAAATTTTTTTCATTGTATACCATCCCTTCTTTCATGATAAAAAACAGGAGATGGTTCGCCATCTCCTGAATTTTTTATCATGTTCGCTCTATGCTTCTTCTGCAATCTCAGCTGCTTCTTCAACTTCCTGTGCTGCAGCTTCTTCCTCCGTAGGAGGATCTATCGTCTCTCTGATGCTTAGGCTGATTCTTTTTCTGTCTTTATCGATTTCGAGAATCTTAGCAGTAACTGTCTGCCCAATTTCAAGTTCATCATTTATGTTTCCGACTCTCTTATGAGCTACTTCGGAAATATGTACGAGTCCGTCAAGTCCAGGTTCCAATTCAACAAAAGCGCCGTATTCTTTAATCTGAACAACTTTTCCTTCGATAACCTGTCCAATTTGATAATTCTCATCAATCACGCTCCAAGGCTCCGGCTGATTCTGCTTAAGCCCCAGCGAAATCTTTCCTTTTTCTGCATTCATCGAAAGCACCTTCACATTGATCTTTTCGCCTATGCTGAGAACTTCCTGCGGATGCTTAAGCCTGCCCCATGATATCTCTGAAATATGAAGAAGACCGTCTATTCCGCCGATATCTACGAATGCGCCGTAATCGGTAAATCTCATTACGGTACCTTCAACAACATCATCTACATTGAGATTTTCCCAAATTTCCGCAACAAGCTTATCCTTTTCTTCATTAAGGAACAGTTTATGTGAAAATACAGCTCTGTTTCTTCTCTGATCTACTCTGGAAACCCTTACCTCCATAGTCTGACCAACAAATTCTTCTGCATTTTCAACATAATGATCGGAAAGCTGAGAAAGCGGAATGAATCCTGAGACTTCCTTATATTCAGCAATAACTCCTCCGTTTACCGGTCTAGTTACTTTAACTTCAAGTATTGTTTTATCTTCAAGCGCCTTGACAATTTCATCCCAATTAGCGCTGATTTCCAACTTTTTCTTTGAAAGCAAGATGCCGCCATCACCATCGTCTGTTTTTATAACTTTCGCTTGGATCTCGTCATCGACTTTAAAAGCGTCTGATAAAGTCTGCCCTTCTTCCAAGCTCACCTCTGAGATAGGGAGAATTCCATCCTTTTTGCATCCTAGATTTACAATAACTTCTTTGTCAGTAACTTGGTGAACCTTCCCTGTGACGATCTCGCCACCTCTCGGTAATCTCAGGGACTTCTCTATTTCGTCCATAAGATCGTTCATGTTCAATTCATTGTTTTCAAGTGTAACATCACTCATTCTGGCAATAACCTCCTTAATAGTGCATTCAGGTGTCGAAGCACCTGCCGCTACTCCTATTCTATTACATTTTTGAAGTTCTTTCAACGGTAAATCTTTAATGTTTTCAACAAAAAAGGTATTTTTGCAGAATTTTTTGGAAATTTCACATAATTTTTTAGTATTTGAACTTTTTCTCCCGCCTATGACTATCATAATATCTGATTCTTTTGCCAGCTTTTCACATGATTTCTGCCGTTTAGTTGTCGCACTACAAATAGTATTATTGACATGAAACACCTTATTTTTATCTTCCAGTGCTTTTATTACATCAAACAACACCTCTTCTCTTATAGTCGTCTGAGTTACTACAAAAAGATCATCTTCTTTTATCGCTGCCGCTTCATCGTATGAGCTGATCACAAGAGCAGGCTTCCTACACCATCCGAATATTCCCATTACTTCCGGATGCTCTTTGTCACCAACTATAACCACCTGCTTATCTGTATCATGAACAAGATTATGTATCTTTGCCACAAATGGACATGTCGCATCTACAAGCTGTATTTTTTTTATATCCGCCTCGTCATAAAAATTTTTCCCTTCACCATGGGATCTTATTATAACCTTATCCCCTTCACTGACTTCATTCAGATTATTGATTATCTTTATCCCTTTTGCTTCAAGATCTTGCGTCACTCTTTCATTATGGATCAAGGATCCCATGGAAAATATATCGCCAATACTGTTTCGCGCAGCTTCTTCAGCCTTTTCTATAGCCTGTCTTACACCAAAACAAAATCCGGCATATTCAGCTCTTATTATTTTTCTCATCTATATTCTCCAATTCTTCCAGATATCGTTTAAATGATCCTTCACTTCCGTTTTCCGTAGGGAAATAGTATTTAACTCGTTCCTCATATAAATTATTCGGTAAATACTGCTGCGTCACATAACCTCCATATGAATGAGGATATTTATAATCAAGTCCTCTTCCTAAACTGTTAGCTCCTTTATAATGGGAATCTTTAAGATGATCAGGAACATCATCTATCTTTCTGCTGTGCAAATCAGACAAAGCTTTATTTAGTGCCTCATTCGAAGCGTTGGATTTAGGGCACGAGGCCATTAATACTACGGCCTGTGCAAGATTGATCCTTGCCTCCGGCAATCCCACCATCTGCGCTGCCTGAACGCATGAAGTAACTATAGTAACAGCATTCGGATAAGCCATACCTATATCTTCGCTTGCCATTACCATAAGCCTTCGCCCTATCATAACTATATCCGCTCCGCCCTCAAGAAGTCTCGCCAGATAATGAACTGCTGCATGAGGATCACTTCCCCTTACAGATTTCTGAAGTGCCGAGAGCAGGTTATATTTATCTTCTTCTTTATCATAAAACGTAGTCTGCTTCTGCATAGCTTCTCCTACGATCTTCCTGTCTATAACTTTTCCCTCGCTTAGATTATCCACAATAAACCCCAGAGTATCCAAAGCTACTCTGCAGTCTCCATTACTCATATCTGCCAGTATACGAAGTGCATCGTCATCATATTTTATGTCAAGTCCACCAAAGCCTTTTTCCTTATCTTTAAGGGTTCTTTCCAATATAGATAAAATTTCATTCGTCTCGAGCCTTCTGAATTCATATATATTTCTTACACGGCTTATCACAGCATTATTTACAGAAAAATATGGATTCTCGGTTGTACTTCCGATAAACTTTATAACACCGTCTTCAAGAGCTTTAAGTAATGAATCCTGCTGTAATTTGTTCCATCTGTGTACTTCATCTACATAAAGACATGTAGTTTCCTGCTGAAGACCATAAAATCTTGTAGATGCATTATCCAAAATAACCTTTAACTCCTTAGTCCCTGTAGTAGAGGCGTTTATCTCGACAAAACTACTGTCTATTTCTTTTGCTATAAGTCTCGCCAATGTGGTTTTTCCTGTACCCGAAGGTCCGAAAAAAATGGCGGAATCAAAGGTTCTGTTTTTTATAGAATTATAAAACAGCGATCCCTCAAACATAAAATGAGTTTGTCCAACAAACTCTCCAAGCTTTGAAGGCCTCATTCTGGTAGATAATGGTATCATTCTTATTCCTTTTCCTGATGTTTTTTATTCTAAAGACGGTTTATTTATATATCGTTGTCACAAAAGCTTTGTCGACACCTGATGATTTAAGAGCTTCCTTCGCCTTATCCTTACTATCAAATATCTCTCCTGTGATTTTATACATCTTGTTCTGTTCAATAACCTGCAGACCGGAAATACCTAACGAAGACATGGCACTTTCTGCAGCAGCTTTGCTGGAATAACAGCCAAATTGTTCTGCATATCCGGCTACCTGAGTTTCCTGAACCTTTATATCATCTTCTACTACACTCGATCCGTTGCTGCTTTTGTCGGTATTTTTGGTCCCGTCCGTTTTCTCCTCATCTGTTTTTTTCTCATTTTCTGCAGTAAGCTGTGGAACATAATTGACTACCGGATCAACAACATATTTTGCTGTAGCGTATCCACATCCGACAGATAGGCAGAGAATAAGTATGACCGGTATAAAGTTGGGCTTAACACTCCTTCTCTGTGAGCTCCTGTAACTTCTTGGACGCCTTTTTTTTCGCATTCCTTTTCCCTCTCTTCCTATAGTATATTAAATACTATTAAAAAAGCGAGAGCTTTATTCCAATATAAGACAAGATGTTAAATAAATATATCCTACATTATACTACAACTTTTTTCAAATGCCAAAGCTTCAAAACATCATATAATAAAATTATATATCTTTCAGTTTTAAGACTTTCCGGCATTCTCCTCAGTATATACCTGCCTTTTCAAAACCCCCACCTTGTTTATCATCTCCCGCAAATAATAATTATGGAAATAAATATACTTAGCTGCTTCTACAAGATAATTCTCTTTATCATCGCGAATTTCTGATTTTAACTGTCCTATAAATTTAACCAAATTTTTTTTCAAATTCATCTCTTCCTTTAAAAGAGGTACATAAGCTATTTTGACCTGTCCCGTATCTTTATTGTAAAAAACAGTTTCATTTGTAATCTTTACTTTTGACGGATCAATAAAATACTCAACTGATCTTTTTAAAATTAACAGAACATTTTCCAAAATATATAATGCATCTTCAGTACGTTCGATACGATAACTGTTTAGAGGTGCAAATCCGCTGCAGTTATAACTTCCGTATTCTCCACTGCCTTCTCTTATAAAACCCATAGGTATAAAAATACTGCACTCTCCGGAAGTAAGCATTATCTTTTCAAAATCTTTCATAGAATTTTCTTCAAGTCTTATTCTGAATTCCTTGTTTTCCCACATAACCTCTTCTCCTTTTATCCACCGCATTTGCTACATTTTCTATAACCTTTTTTCTCCGCTTCGGTTTTATCAATTTTTACACATCTTCTTTTTATAGATCTGCATACTCCCCTATGATATGAAGTGCCGTCACTTTTGAAACAAAACACCATGCTTCCTGAATTGAGATCCCCAGATTTACAGATTCCACATGGGTCATATTTATTTTTGACACTGCTTGTGAGTATCACAGGACTTACAGAAGCTTTTATATATGTACAGTTTTCCTTATGAAACTTTTTGCCTGACTGGGGAAATATCCATACAGGCTGTTGCGCCTGACTGTTTTCAAGTCCTGAAGCACCAAGAGGACTTCCGTCGGTTTTTCTTCCGACAAACCCTCTGAACTTCACTTTGATTGTCATGGTAAACTCTTTCTTGAAAATCAGCGGAAATTCAACGTATTCTGATGCTTTCATCTCATATGAAATCAAACTGTCATTATGAAAATCCGAATGCATAATTCTTATATTATCCACTTCTATTGTATCCAGTTCTTTATTATCTTCTGTTACACGATTCTTTATTTTCTCCTCAATCATCATCGTTTCTACAGGACTATATGACTTAGAAGCTATCACCGAACTCTCATCTATGGCTCCGTGTATACAGTTTTCCCAAAGCCCCTCAATTTTAATGAAATAACCAAGAGACAATATTGCTAATATTACAAAAGGAAGAAAAACAGCAGCTTCCAATGTATAAAATCCCTTAATACTTTTTCTCATATCCGTAATATGTACCATTAACCTCTGCTTCTATCGTTATTCCCACTGAATGTTCATTTATTAAAAAATCTCCATCATATATCATTCTTGTATTGATCTGTATAAGATCAAGTATCCTGCTTATTTTTACATTCTCGTCTTTAAAAAACAACAATATCTGAAGATACTGATTATAGTCATAACCCTTATTGGCATCTGGCTTTATAGTTCCCCCTGTCAATCCTTCTACAGCATTGTCCAGATTTATGGCCCATGTAGTCTTATCTTTATTCACAGGGACTTTATATCCTTGCCAAAGCAATTCTACATCATTATCAGATTCTGCATATGCCCATGTCGCTGCAAGAGCTGCCTGTGTAGCCGGTGCTGCTGCCCCCGGAGTCATCACCTCAGCCAAAGCAAAAGTTTCTGCTCTTTTTTCCGGATCGCTGTATATATGGGCCAAATTCAAAGGAAACCGCATTGCTTTTAAAGCCATATCAACACGTTTCTCATTTTTTCCATCGGAAAGTTCTCCTCCTAATATATATTCCGCTTCATTTCGGAAAAAATGCTGATGGCTTATAGTTTTATTTTTATTATTAAAATGTTTAAGAATATACTGATTTATCATATATGTATCTGTCCCTTTTTTAAAAACATTCTTTATTTCTTTTATATTATCTGCTGCCGACTCCGCTGTTGAAGTCAAACTTTTATCGGGAATTGCCGCAGAAGGAAGCGACACAGCAGTAGGACCATGTTTCAAAATTCTGTTTTCTGATATTTCATCACTTCTTTCCTTTTCTGTATCGCTCCTTCGTACATCGGACCTGCCTTCAGCACTCGCCAACTCCATATATTCCAAAATCTGATCTTTTATCAGATCAATATTGGCCGCAGAAAATCTGCTTCCCGAAACATTTATACTCTCAACTTTCACAGCTCTCATATCATTTATCGAATATTTTACATATTCCATCAGTTTTTCTTCCATTTGTCTGTCATTTCCCTTAAGGAAAAATAAGCCATACTCTTCCTGAATATGATAATTATATTCAGACATAACTGAATCGCCTGCCAAGCTCATTATTCCATCTGTACGGCTTTTCACACATTCTTCTCTGATTCCATATATGAGGGATAATGTTATAGATATCAGAGCAGCCAATATCACCATAAGGAATACCGCACTGCTTCCCCTTTTACTATTCATTCCTCATATCCTCCATAAGTCTGTGATATCTCACATAGGCAGGCCCGTCAGTGCCTGTGCATTTTCCCGTGACAAGAAACACGCCTTTCTTTTCCAGAATTCCTTTGTATTTCATTATAAGATATTTTTTCCCATTCACCTCGCATCCTGTGAGCTTCTTATCCGTATATATTTCTATTTCATCATTAAAATCATTTTCATCCTCTTCAAAATATACAGTTCTGCCTGTGGCTGCTCCGGCTTCACTCCTTATAGCTATATGAAGCCTGCATTGATCTGTAATCTGACTGTAAAAAAACATAATTATTAAAGCCACAGTTATGACAGCAAATATAATCATCGGAAGCACTATTGATGCCTCCATTATATAACTTCCCCTCTTACTGTTTTCTATTTTCAATTAAAATCACTTAATCCCTCAAATGTCTTATTTACAAAATCAGTTATTTCTGTTTTGAATATAAGTCCGAGTGCTACTGCCAATGCAACCAGGATGGCTACCTGCACAAGTTCCATTCCTTTTTTGCTTTTAAATTTTATAATACTGAATTTCACGATTTTTCCTCCATTCTCAATTCTGTTTTTGTATCTTTTCCCGTCTCAAAATAATCAAAGTTCCAGTAAAGCAGGTGCAATTGTTATAACTATCAGTACCATCAGAAATATCATAAGAGGTAAAGTAAGCTTCGTTTCCGCAAGACGACCTCTTTCTTCGCAGGCTTTCTTACGGCTCAACCATAACAACTCACTCTCTGCATGAAGTTTATCAGTAAGCTGCACCCCTTTTCTGACATTATCATTTATTATATTGGATACTCTCATGAGCTCCCTTACCCCACACTCCTTAGCCATCGTTTTTAATTCACTGTGCATCGAACCATTGGCAGTTTTACACGACGTATATATCTCCCTAAGCCTTCTGTAAAAATAATCTCCTTCATTTTCCGAGTCAAAACTTTCCTCTATTGATTTCTCAAAAGCACTTGTGAGAACAAGCCCTGCGTTAAGCAACAGAACAAGTCTATTTACGAATTCAGGAAGCTGCCTTATAACTGATTCACCATCCTTCTTTTTCTGCTTCTCTATCATAGCAAATCTGTTTTTATAGATAAAAAAGGCAATCATAATTATAAGAATTGTTATCGGAACAGCATTAGACGACATGTTATCTTGAATTTCCCATGAAATTCTCTGCCCTGTATCGAGGGTATCCGGAAGTTTTACCCTACTTTCTGTTCTGTCACTGTTCAAATGCAAAACTGTATTTCTAAGCCCGGATTCGATTTGTTCACGTTCAGTGCTCTCAAAGCTTTCATCATGTTCTTTTTTCTCCGCTTTGCTTTTATCGTCGTAAGATTTTATAGTGACACCCATCTTTTTTTCCAATGTATCTTTTTTTCCAACTACTTTCACCTTGAACATCAGCTGTTTTGAATTCTGCCCCTCCATGGGGCGTGTAACATATAACTGTCCGCCCGATTCCATCACTTGTATATCTTTTTCGGAAAATGATATAATCAAATCTATAATCAGCAGGATGATTCCTGCAATCACTACTGCTGTAATCTGCTTTCTTGCATTTTCAGCGGCTGCCTCTTTAGTAATCCCACTGCCTTTATTACTCTCCATAATTGTTGCCCTCTCAAACCCGTATTTCTGAAATTTTCTCCATCAGACATATTCCATAAAATGTAGCTGCCAATGCTGCCGTCATCAATAGTCTTCCTGTTAATGTGATATACAAGGGTTCAATATACGAATAGGAAAAAATATTCAACATCAGCAACATCAGCAGCGGCATTACAGATATTATCCTGCCCTCAACTTTCTTCTGAGAAGTTATGGTTTTTATCTCCCTGTCTATGTTCATCTTATCTGTCAATATCTCCGTCGTATGTCCTATTATCTTTTCTAAATTCCCTCCCATATTCCTGCAGATGATATATACCTGCACGAAATTATTTATATCTTCGCTTCTGCTCCTTGAAGCGAAATCTTTCAGTAATGCTTTATCGCTCTCTTTGTTTTCTGTCATACTTATTTTCATACGCCTCAGTTCCTTCATAATTGGCTCATCCTTTTCATACATAGATGAAAGATCTTCTTCCGCTTCTATCAAAGCGTCTTCCATCTGACGGCCGGCTGCCACAGAGGCGGATAATGAATACAGCATGTCCTTAAACTGTATATTCAACACAGCTAATCTCCTGGCTGCCATACGTTTTCTGAAATATGGAACAGCCTTATGTACCAATACCCCCGATACAAGAGACAATATCATGCTGTGGTAAAAAAGATAAACGACAACAAATATGCATACATACCCTACCAAATAAAAAAGTAACTTTTCTTTAACCGACAATTCATATACAGAGTAATCACGTACCATGCCATCCCCCTAAAAACCATCTTCGCTATATCCTGCCAGATACAATTTTTCACAATGCAAAAGCTTACTGTCTGCCAGTCTTCTACCTCTTTTAAAAAGGGAATTGACTTTTATTTTCCCATCTTTCAAACCTTCAAGCTCCGCAATCTCAAGAACTCTTCTGCTTCCATCCTTCATTCTGCTCATATGTACCATTACATCTATCCCTTCAGTTATCTGACTCCTTATAGCTTCAACTGGAAAATCTGCAGCTTGAAGAAACATTGCCTCAAGCCTTTTAAGCATACCTTCTATGCTATTCGCATGGCCTGTGCTTAAGCTTCCGTCATGACCTGTATTGAGAGCCTGTATCATATCCATCACCTCCTTTCCTCTTACTTCTCCTATGACAATGCGATCAGGCCTTATTCTCAGACTTGCTTTTACAAGGTGTGACATATCAACTTCTCCTTTTCCCTGAACATTGGCGCTCCTGCATTCCAGCCGGACTATATTCTCTACCTGTTCTATCTGAAGTTCTGCGGAATCTTCTATTACCACCACCCTTTCATGAATAGGAATAAACTGTGACAACACATTTAACATAGTCGTCTTTCCTGATGAAGTTCCCCCACATATAAAACAATTGTATCCTGAAATAACCAGCGCCTTCAAAAAATTCGCTTCATCTTTTGTTATTGTTCCGCTTTTTATCATATCTTCCATTTTCATTACATTTTCAGGAAATTTTCTTATAGTAAGAATAGGGCCATTTAAAGCAATATTTTTATATATGGCATTTACTCTGGAGCCATCCGAAAGTCTGGCGTCAACGATAGGATTCAGCTCATTTATTTCCCTATGTACTCTTGAAGCTATGCGCCTTATCAGCTCCTCCAAATCCTCAGTACTGTCAAAAGTAAGTTTTACTCGTTCGGGAATGCCATTCCTTTCTATGAAGATATGATCTTTTCCATTTACCATTATCTCTGATATTGATTTATCTTCCACATATGGCTGTAATATGTCCATCTCTCTTCTGAGAGAAAGAAAAAGACGTTCTATCAGCATTCTGTTTTCTCTATGGCTACAGCTCTGGGCTTTTTCCAGAGAAAAAACAAATATCTCTATTTTCTCAAGAGCCTCTTCATCGCTTAAGTTTCCTTCCGAATCTGTTATCATCAGTCTCACTTCAGATAAATATTTTTTTATATCCTCAAAAACCTTTTTGTTCTTTTTCATGTTTTTCCATAATTAACATTTTTTTCCTTTCAATGATATAATACATTATTTGTAAATTTTTTACAATCAATTCTGTTCGACAAATTTCGACATATATGCATTAAAGAGCTTTTTTCATTCGCAATCTTTTTATTTACACTATAAATTTTATTATATATATTGAATTTTTATAATATTCAATATATAATGAATTTTACAACTAAGAGAATGAAGGAGGGTATAGAAAAAATGAAAAAATTAACAGCAATTATAGTTTCTCTTTCAATGGTATTGATGTTCGGTCTTTACGGTTGCGGCAGCAGCAACAAAGCTGAAGCCGACAAGACTGCCCCCGAACATTTCATACTGACAGGCGAATACAGCGATAATCTCATAAATTTTACAGAGATAAGTGATGACGCCGAAGTAGTCATGTGGGATGCAGAAAGCGAAAAATTCAAAGAAAGCGAACTATCTGAAGAAACTATAGTAGGCAATTTCACCAAACTTTCAGAGAAAGATGAAAATGGCGTTGCCGGAAAAGTCGAGATTGTTCCTTATGAGGACAAAGCAGATTTCTGGGATGAAGATACCGCATGGATTGAAGGTGCTGGTATAGATTCCGATCCTGCCGTTGATGATGAAACGGGCGAAAAGGTTTTTTCGGCAGAATACAGAATCCCTATGGGTGAACGTATCCTTTCCGGATTCAAACTTGGAGACTACAGCGGTACGACAGATTTTGCCAATGTTAATAAAATAAACTACTGGTCCGACAATGACTATTATCATGCGACTTCAAATGATACCCTCACAATGCTTACAGGTTATAAAACTTATCTGCAAACTACCAGCTGGACATGCGGATTATCTTCTATCGCCAGTGTCCTCGAATGGTATGGCGTGAGAGATGGTCTTAATGATCTGGATCTGGCCGCCCTTAGAGGCGCTAAAGACGGAGATCAGTTTGCTCGCGGAACAGACCTTGATGAAATGGTCAATGTCTTCCATAAACTGACTGATCTCGGAATAACAGGAGAATGGGATATCATTACTTCCGATGACAAAGACGGAGCCGAGCTTCTTTATGACCCTGAATGGATACAGAACCAATTAAAGGAAGGGCATCCTATCATAGTTGGTTGGAATTCATATGGCGCTCATTATCAGACGATCATCGGATACGATAATATGGGAACGGAAGATACTCTTGATGATGTTCTCATCATCATGGATCCATATGACACTACAGATCAAGATAACGACGGCTATACCATCGAATCTTACGAAAGACTTTCCAGCGGCTTATTCACTATGGATTCAGAAGTTTCCGGAACTAAATTTATAACAGCAGCACCTGCTGAAGGCTGGAAATATGAACAGACTATAGGTGACGGTATAAATACTGATTACGATAATGCCGGCGTATTCACAGATGATAATAAAATGTCTTATGGAAAGACTGCTGAAGATATCAAAAAATACTATCCGGATACAGAATATCTGGGAGATAACGGCTTGGCAGGCGCAGCTACAGGAGGCTATGAACGTTCAGGCGATCATAACTATTCGCCATATTACAAATTCCTCGATTTTTATAATATGGAAAGCAACGATACATTGAAAATACTTACTCATTTCAAAACACTCCAGCAATCTACCGAATGGACTTGCGGAGCCACCTCTGCAGCTATGGTGATGAATTGGTTTAATATGTCCGAAGGAGAAACAGATGTAAGTCTGGCGAAACATCGGCAGGATGGAGATACAGGAGCCACTTATCTGAGCGGAATGGAGGAAATATTCACCTACATGAACGAAGAACATGATCAAGACTGGATCTGGTTTACAAACAAGGATCTTGATGATCCTGAAGGAGAAGAGTCCTACATAGGAGATTACTGTCTGCAGGCCGGCACTACAGAAGACTGGTATGGGCTGATCCCCTATCTTCTGGAAAACGATATCCCTATAATGATAGGATGGGATGAATGGGGCGGACACTGGCAGGTTATTGTAGGGTATGACGACATGGGTACCCCTGACGCAACACAGGATGACGTCCTTATCCTTGCAGATGCATACGACACTACAGACCATAACCAAGACGGTTACGTTATCGAAAGTTTCGAACGCCTGGTCTATGGATGGTATTCAAGCTATGATGAGGATAACATGCACAATGAATTCATAGTAGCATTTCCTAAATCACAACATGAAGATGTTGTAAAAGCTCTTGATCTGAATTAATCACATAAAAGACGGTTTCCATTATACGAAACCGTCTTTTTCTATATCTTTGGAATCACTATCCCATTTCTGTTCTGCTGTCTGTTTTTCATATTATGATTTTCTATGAACTTTGTTATCTCCGTACTGGCCTGCTGCACTTCCAATCGAAATTCATCGGCAGAAATTTTAAATGCTCCGCTTCCCGTTATTATCATCTGCTCAAGTCTGTCAGAAGTGGCGACTCTTACATGGAATTCTTTACTCTTTTCATGAGCTGTTTTTTCTATATACATATCAGCTGTTTCTGCTTCACGAGTATATACTACATCTATTTCATTATATCTTTCTACATGTCGTTTCCCATCCTTTACCTTATAAGCATCAAATACAATTATAACACGGCATCGCTTATACCCCTGGTAATTAGACAATATCTCTATCAACGCCGCTCTGGCCGAATCCATATTTATTTTTGCCAATTCTTTTAAGTCTTCCCATGAAAAAATTATATTATAACCATCTACCAATAGATATTCTTCAGTAATCCTAATAGGCTTTGTCTTTTTTTTGTCCTCATGAATAATCTCTTTCTTAGGTATTATTTTTCTTGATTTTGGTTTGCCATAAGTCATTTCAAATATCTTATCCAGCTCTTCTTCCTCTGATTGACTCCTACCCATTCCCATCGTCTTGCCTGAATTAAGATTATATACAGATGGTTTTGAAAAACCGCACTCTTTGCAACCGATGTCATCGTCACAGAAAGATTTTCTTTGTATGTGCAAATATCTATCTGCTTGATCCCATTTTACTGTAAAACCGGATCCATTGATGCAAAATACAGAGTCACCTGTATTATCCGGATCACTGTCAGGATCATAAGCTACAGAATTTATAACTTTATCCTGATTATGACACTCTTCATATCCCAACAGAGAACATGACAGCCTTCCCCGGCCTTTAGTGTATGAAGCCACATCTACAGCATAATCTTTCATTTCCGAAACAGGAGCCTTGCCTGAGATAACCGCTGTATGTCCGAATGTTTCCGGATCTTCCATTTCTCCACTCATTCTCTGTATATCCGACATAGCTCTGCCTATCACCTCTGTAGGTATTTCGAGTCTAAACTCATACCAAGGTTCTAAAAGTATATTATTGGCTTTTCTTAAGCCCTGTCTCAGCGCCCGGTAAGTAGCCTGTCTGAAATCTCCTCCTTCAGTATGCTTAAGATGAGCCCGACCGGTAAGTACCGTTATTTTCATATCCGTAATCGGAGAACCTGTAAGAACCCCGATATGTTCTTTTTCCTCAAGGTGAGTCATAATAAGTCGCTGCCAGTTTCTGTCCAGCACATCCTCACTGCATCGAGAATCAATCGTAAGCCCGCTGCCCCTTTCTGCCGGCTCCATAAGAAGATGAACTTCTGCATAATGACGAAGCGGTTCAAAATGCCCTGCTCCTATTACCGGATCCTTTATGGTCTCTTTATACGTTATTGAACCTTGCCCAAACTCTACATCAAATCCAAATCTCTCTTTGATAATATTTTTCAGTATTTCAGTCTGTACCTGTCCCATCAGCTGCATCTGAATCTCCTCATGCTGCCGATCCCATGAAACGTGAAGCTGCGGATCTTCTTCGGCAAGCAGCATGAGCTTCTCAAATGCTTTATGAATATCTATATCCTGCGGCAGCCCCAGCCGATACATCAAAACAGATTCAAGAAGCGGTTCCGAAGCTTCATCTTCAAATCCCAATCCCTGACCTGCATATGTGTTTTTAAACCCTATAACTGCGCATATATCGCCCGGAACAGCTGTATCTGAATTTCTGAACTTTTTCCCGGAATATATTCGTATCTGCTCCACCTTTTCATTTTGTTCCTGATCTTCTTCACAGCCCTCCGGCAAAGTTTTTACAGATTCTTTTACGCGGAGACTACCACCTGTTATCTTCATATGTGTAAGGCGGCCGCCGTGAATATCTCTGGTTATCTTATACACCTTTGCACCAAACTCATCAGGATATGTTTTATCCGAACAGAATTTTGCCAGGCCGTCCAAAAATATATCTGTACATTCAAGTTTTAAAGCTGAACCAAAATAACACGGGAATATTTTTCTGTCTGATATAGCTCTCCTAATACTCCTTATACTTATAGATCCCGTATCTATAAGTTCTTCAAGAAGTCCTTCCTCGCATACAGCCACCTGTTCCATCCATTCTCCGCCGATATCACTCCCGAATTTTACACAGCACTCATCAAGGCTGCACTGGAGCTGATTTATAACAGCATTTTCTTCCGCACCGCCGAGATCCATTTTATTAACGAAAATAAATACAGGTATTCCATATTTTTTCAGCAGTCTCCACAAAGTAACAGTATGCCCCTGCACACCGTCTTTGCCACTTATAACTAACACAGCATAATCAAGAACTTGCAGTGTCCGTTCCATTTCTGCGGAAAAATCCACATGACCCGGAGTATCCAGCAGCATGAATGTCCTGCCGCCATATTCCATTTCAGCTTGTTTTGAAAAAATAGTTATCCCTCTGGCTCTTTCCTGGAAATCAGTATCAAAAAAAGTATCCTGATGATCTACTCTTCCCAGTTTTGTTATTGCTCCGGATTCGAAAAGCAATGCCTCTGACAATGTAGTCTTACCTGCATCAACATGAGCCAAAAGACCTATACAAATATGACTCTGTGGTTTATTCCCGAATGTATTATTCATCGGAAAGCCCCTTCCTTCTATGTTATAATTCAGTAATTATAACATAGAAACAATCAGAAGTCGATTTTGCACGAAAACTGAAGAGCAAATCAATTTGCCTACTTGAAACAATGTCCTTATTTGCGTATAATAAATATGTATGGTCTTTAGCAAGACAAATTTTTAGAAGGGTGAAAACATGGACAAGCAACAATTAAATCGTTATTTCTTTTATGTACTGGGCGTTATTTTACTTTCAGCCGGAATCACTTTAAACACAAAAACAGCTCTTGGAGTATCTCCGCTGATCTCATTGCCTTACTCAGTTTCTCAAATATGGGATCTCAGTTTCCCTGCTATGACTTTTATATTATATTCGTTCTTTGTTGTACTTCAATTCATTTTAAAAAGAAAAAACAGGCAGATGAAAGATCTTCTGCAAATACCTCTTTCAATAGTATTCAGTTTATTTCTGGACATTTTCGGTGATGGTTATGATACATTTATCAGCCTTTCCGGTCTTCAGGACGATTCTCTTTTTATAAGAGTCATCATGCTCATTATAGCAGTTGCAATGACCGGAATAGGGGCTTCAATGATGATTTCTATGGATCTGATCCCTAATCCTGCCGATGGACTGGCTAAAACAGTAGGTGACGTTCTCGAAAAAGGGTTGGGATTCGGCAAAAATTTTATAGATTTTTCCAGTGTAGCAGTAACTGCTGTAATAGGAATCATTGCCAGCGGACACTTAGTGGGTGTCGGTATAGGAACAATAATAGGCATGATCGGCGTAGGAAGATGTATAGCTGCTTTTAATTATTTCTTCCACAATAAGATGATGCTGGCCATAGGCAATAATCATATGCCTATGTCATTAGAATAAAATAATATATAAAAAGCTGACACATTAGTATATAAGTTTATGTGCCAGCTTTTTTATATGAAATTCCAAAAATAAAAATTTATCTTTATTCTCATCACTTAAAGCCGAACGATATAAGTAAAGTTGTAATCACTTCATTATCTCTGTTATTTTGGCATTATTGTTCATAGGGTTACGCTTCGTATAATCAAATAAATAGTATCTGTCATCTATTTTCTCAAGATGTGTAAGTTTTCTGAGAAGACGAGGATCGTCAGTATCATATCTTCCTCCTGACAAATACCTATGTTCCCGTGATTCTCTGCTGTAAAAAACTTTAGAGAAATCCTTCTCAACACTGTCTTTTCCAAGAAAAGCAGGTCTGGTTTTAACGTTTTCTCTTGAATAATAATCATATATCATAGCTTTTTGCAGCATATCTGTATTTTCCTGCGGAACATATTCATATCCGAACTCCAAAAGTTTTTCATACCGCTGATTCCTTGAAAAATTCAGCATTTCCAAACGCTTTTCTTCATACCACATCGCAAGGGCTTCAAATAACCTAAAAGGGCTTTCCGTATATTGAAGGATAAATTTCAGTGTGTTCATAAACTGACCACTGTTATAATACACTTCAACCATCTCTTCTATCTGCTTTAACCGGATGACCTCCGCATAAGTAAGCCATTTTGTAGAAAGGACTTCATACGGCGCACGATCCTGATACACAATCCCGTATTCCTGCGCCCTGTCATGCATAACAGATCCTTT
>OLOZ01000772.1_pt1 | contig 25789 bp, 18 predicted proteins | sample 1673021 | NCBI WGS metagenome assembly OLOZ01 (sample SAMEA3136747, study PRJEB25190) | human gut metagenome | biome: human gut; feature: human-associated habitat; material: faeces | place: Austria | collected 2013 | reverse complement strand
AAGACGCTAGCCTCTCACGCTGGAATCAGGGGTTCGATTCCCCTCGGAGTCACTGGAATCCACAGAATTAATCTGTGGATTTTTTTGTATAATAGGAAATTGCATTTCCTATTATACAAAAAGCCTCTGGCAGGATGCGCACTGCGGCGTATACTGAAGATGTCGTAAGCGACCACCGCAGGCGCTAGAATGTGCCTTGGCACATTCTTTGTTCTATATTAGGAAAGTCCTTGTTTAAAGCAGAAGCATCATTGTTTTACCACAGTGCGGGCATTTTAAAGGGTCGTAGCCAAAGGAACTTATGATAGAACTACGCCATTTGTTAAAGCTAAGAAGAAAAGGATGAGCTTCTTTAGAAATTGCGCGAAAAAGAAGCTTATCCTTTTCACGATGTCTGGCGTAAATTCCATAATAGCGAATCATTTTAAATTGCGTTTCAGGAATGTGTTGAATAAGTCGGGAAATAAAATCAAGAGCAGGGATTTTTTCAACAACATATTTGTTATCTTCGTGTCGGTTGTAATGAAAAGTCACAGTATCTCCGTCATAGGAATCGATTCTGGAAGTAGCAATAACAGGACGTCCCAAGTAGCGCCAAATGTATTTAGAAACTGTTTTAGGATCACAAAGATTTGGTTTTGCGTAAATATAGAAACCGTTTTTACAATGCTTGTAAATAAAAGATTTCATACTTTTAAACGAATTGCCGAGTTTGCTGTGAAGTTCGTTTAAGAGTGCAGTACAAAAGGAATTACGGAGAAAAGTGTAATTAAAATGAGTGACTTTGCGCCAAAAATTGTCGTCGCTAAGACCACCTTCAGAGATAAGGCAGTGAATATGAGGATTCCATTTTAAATCTAGACCAAAAGTATGAAGAACAGAGATAAATCCAGGAGTGAATTTTTGGGATTTATTCATTTTATGGAACATGCGCAGAATAACGCTGCGAACAGAAGAAAAGAGACAGTTAAGTAAAGAACGGTCTTCAAGGAAAAAGTGGCGGAGATTTTGGTCAATCGTAAAAACACAATGACGGTGTGTAACATTTACCAGCTTAAAGGACATGGAAGTAGTGCGTTCCATAGAATACTTATTGCCGCAAGTAGGACAGAAACGGCTGTGGCAACGAAAAGGAACAAACTTCAAATGTTCACAATGAGGGCAAAAGTACATGGCACCACCATAAGAAGGATCCCCACAGTGGATCATCTTATCGATATTTTCCATCTCAGATTTTCTGGGATGAAGAGTATATTTAATTTCTTCATAATAATCGGAAAAAATTTCTTGTAAGACATTCATAAGATTATTATGCAGGAAAAAGGAAGAAAAAGAAACCCCACCCCCTCAAAGATTGATCCATAAGCAAAAGGACGCATGAAAAAACTCTCGTTTTTTCACACGCCCTTTTTTTATGTAAAACAAGTAACTTCTTGAAATAGTGTTATAAATCCTGAAAATTGAATATTTATTAAATTGGAAAGTTATGTTAATATAGTAGTATGAAACAAATACAAGAGATTACCGATAGACAGCAGAGGGGAGACAGAAATTATATTATCGGGTTATAAAAAGGGATGAAGTTTGAAAATGAGAGGAAAGGTAAAACAGAGAGTTAGTCTGATACTTGTAGTGACTATGGTACTCGGAACAGCATTAACAGGAAATACTGTATTTGCTGTGGGGGGGGGAGGCAGTGCCGAACCCAATCAGATAAAAATTAACATTTCTAAAGATTCTGAACAAACTGTGGAACAGAATGTTACACAGACAATTCATGTGGCTGCGCAGGGGCAGTGCTCGCAATCAGTCTGTCTGAATGTATATCTAAAAAACGAGGACGGATCTGTGGCAACAGATATAGATGCAGTCAATCTTATGACAAGCGATCAGCTTACAGATAAAAACACACAGAAAACAATCGATGAGACATTGAAAGACTCAGTGACTCTTAATAATGGAACAAAGGTAAGTCCGAAAGCAGAGTGGAAGAACGACAAGGACGATAATGGAACAGTTACTTCTAAATATCTGCAGATTACAATGCCAACAGATGCAACAGCAATCAACTTTGATATGCAGCTTCAGTATCGTACAGATGAAGCAAGCTATACAAAGAAAGTGCTGGTTGAGGCGAAGGCATTCGAAGAGGAGCAGGATATCACAGAAGCAGCTAAGAGAGCAGACGAGAGCAAAGAGAATGAAGTAACCGTTGCCTGGGAAGGTCAGGCAGTAAGTCAATCAGAAAGCGAAGCTGCGGATGAGGACGCGGACGGAGAAAATAATATTAATACGGTGTCAGAAACAGGATTATATACATTGTATTTTGAGCAAAATACAATAGGTGACTCCGTCTCTGCTTGGAATAATGCAACACAAATTTCTGTATATGCATTTAATAGTAAGAGTGACAACGCGGGCATTCAGCCGATGCATAAAGTACCTGAATCAGATTCAAAGAATATTTGGAAAATCACGTTTGATAAGAAATGGACACATGTAATCTTTTTAACAGGTGACGGCTGGACGCGTCCTTATAACCAAACAGAGGATATACAGATTAATTGGAGCCTGAATTCACCATGTTATAAATTGACAGGTGCAGCTGCATCGGATGAAAAAAAGAAAGTAGATACTCCGTTTGAGTACAAAGAAACACCACTTGATGCAGATGGAATAACAGTATATTACGATGCTACATTATCAAAATTGTCTTATGAAGATAATAAAAAAGGAATTCCAAATTCAGATAGTTCTATAATTTATTATTATGCTACAAATGGTAGTGAATCTACTGAAGGAACAATGACCAAAGAAGAAAAAGAAATAAATGGATATGATTATAACGATGTATATAAAGTCACTCTTCCAAAAGGATATATGACAATTCGATTTGCAGCAAATCCGGTATTTAATGCGAATGATGCAAGTAATGGTGAAGCAACTGCGCTATTGGATATTCCTTCAGTTTTAACAAATCCATGTTATTACGGTGATTCAAGTGATAATGTTATCTACGATAGGGGAAACCGTGGTGGCTACTGGGAGGAAGCATATACAGTAAGAGATGCAGAAACAGGAAAGGGTACGACGGTTGTAGATGTACCGGAAGGAACAGAAACAAGAGATGCTGATAAGTTATATGTAAATACAACGATTTACGATTATTACTCAGATTATGAACTGAACGGAAAAAACAGAGATGAATATCCAAAACAAGAGAATGTGACAAACCACAGAATCTATCAGCCATTCCGACAGTTCAACATGGCATTGAGTGATTATTATAAAGCAAATAACGCAGTGTCACCATTATATTGGGGAAACTTCCAGAACTATGGCGGTTCACACTTTAATGAGATTGCTGGAACAATGAATTTGTATAATTACAATAGTGATGGAAATACCGATTTATTTAAAAAATTCTTTTACGAAAATAACTCCATGTGGGGAAGATATGGAGAAGATTTACAAATAGATAAATCACTCAATGGACGAAATGCAACGCAGGGATTGGTTGCAGATCAGTTATCCAGTAACAATTTACAATTAAAAACACAAAATGAAAATACGATAACGGCTCCATTTTTTGACAAAGACTTTTTAAGTGGAAAGAATTCAAAGAATACTGTACTTGGAAAAGTATATGAAAATGTAACTTTTCCATTTGTAAAAAAAGCAATGACGTCGTCAAGTAGAACTTCTGACGGAACAGTAGATTATTGGTGTTTTGATAGTGCTGATCAGAGTTTAGCCAATAAAAATCTTCAATTGCAGTATGACACAACGGATGAATATTTTTTGCAATCAACTAATGAAGAAGTAAAGGGAAGAACAGCGGATGAAGTAACGTCTAATGGAAACTATTTTCCATTGAATTCAAGAGATCAATCAGGAGATGCTTCAGAATTAAATTATGGATTTGGGCAAAAGTTTGATCTGAAGTTCCGCCTTACATCTGATGGAACAGTTGTTGATTCTGAAAATAACAAAGTACCAATTGAATTCAACTTTTCCGGTGATGATGATGTATGGGTATTTATCGATGGCCAGTTAGTTCTTGATGTTGGTGGTGATCATGATGTAGTAGAAGGAACAATTAATTTCGCAAATAAGAAAGCTAAAGTAAATCGTGTGAAGAAAAACACTTCTAATAACGGCGGCGAAGATGGGGTAATCAAAGATGTAGTAAAAAATTTTCCAGATATATTAAACGGAGCTGATTATTTCACAAAGGAACATACACTCACCATGTTTTATATGGAGCGTGGACTTTGGGAATCAAACATGAAAATCACTTTCAACTTCCCACAGGAGAACAAGCTCACTGTAGAAAAAGAAGTTGATACAACAGGAGCAAATGATATTTTCAAAGAAGCTTTAGCAGATGTCGGAACATTTGATTTTGAGATAAAAAATCTTGCAACAAGTGGCCCATCTAAAGAAGTGTCTGCTCCTAGTAGCCCGGAGGTAAAGCAAGTATTCAATGATTATACAAATCAGAGTAGTATTTCTGGAACAGGAGTGAAGAATTCAAGTGTTGAAGTGGTTGATGATTCTACGGGTAACGGAAAAGGAAAGCTTATAAGCAGCTATTATCCGGGAGAGAAGAAATCAACGGATACGCAAGAAAAAACAGATTCGAGATTAGTAAAGATTCAGGCAAGTGGTGGAGGTACATTTGACGCATCAGATTCAAATGGTTACAAGTATTTGCAATTTGATGTGTATAATAAGGATGAAAATGCGTCAGGGACAGATCCTTTTGTTGCACTGGTAGATGAAGATGGAACAAGGATAGGAGCGTGGGCAAGTTTCCTTACTTATAATGGTCGAAATAATAATATTGATAATAAAATTTGGAAGACAATACGAATCGATCTTAATAAATTAAAGGAAAAAACATTAGACGAGGGAACAACAAGTGAATTTGACTTCAGCAAAGTGAAAGAAATCCAATTTGCTTACTGGGATGATGTGACAGTTTATCTTGATAAGTTTGCATTTGTAAAGCCAGCGAGTGTCGAGAAAACAGGATTCACAACAGAACAGGAAGATATTCCAGATTATGGATCAATTGAATCAAAGAAGCTGGAACCGGTGAATGGCGCATATTATCAGAATACAACGGGAGATACAATTATCTACAGTGATGGACTCCTTGGTATTGGAAATAAAGAAAGTGCAGTATTTAGCGATCAGTTTAGAAGAGGAAGTTATCTTTCCATTGCCGAGAAAAATGTTTCATCTGATGTATTTACTACAACATGGTCATTGTATGAAAAGGGAGCGAGTGTAAATCAAAGTGATTTGAGTAAAAATACTTCTACTGTGACTGGTGGTGAAAATACATCTGTTGAAAAGCAATCAGGATATAAAGTCAACGATGGAAGAAAAGAAAATGCAGAGGTGACAAAACCTGATGAATCAACAATTGTATTTCGAAGTTATAAGGATCCTGATAATAAAAATGCAGTGATTGATCTGAAAGCAAAATATGTAAACAAGCTGCGGACAGGTTCTATTTCTTTGAAAAAAGAGTTGAGTAATAGAGAGTCAGAAACTCAAGCAGAAAGAAATTATAAGTTTATAATCGAATACCGAAATGTCGCAGGAATGAAACTGGAAGCGAATACAGGAACAGATGTTATTAAGCAGAAAATTGAATTGAAGGCAAATGAGCAACAAACAATTGATGGTATTCCGGCGGGTACCGATTATACAATCTATGAAGAAATACCAGAGAGTGTTGACTATAGTCTGGAAAAAGTTAAAGTTACAGCTCCTGGAAATGATAAGAATGTCAAAGCAGAGAACAATGTAGTTACAGGAATTGTAGTTGCAGATGATGATGACAATCCAACTAGCACAGAGGTTACATTTGTGAATACGGTTACACCATTGATTTCCATTTCTGGAACGAAGACTTGGGAAGGTGGAGAGACAAAAGATACACCGGATAACATTGTTGTTCAGATTCAGCGGCTTAATCCAGATACTAAAGAATATGAACAAGCAAAAGATAAGTCAGGAGTACTGATTCCAAATCAAGTTGTTGATATTACTAGTGACTGGAAGTATACATTTACAGGATTATTGAAATATGTGGATTATACAGCGACTGATAAACAAGAATGTAAGTACAAGGTTGTAGAATTGGGAACTTTAAGAAGTTCGGAGGAACTTGGTGACGTGAGACCGGATCCACGGAATCTAGCACATATAAAGCCAATAGCAGGATATTATCCGGAATATATTAAAGCGGAAGATGGAAGTTATAATATCACAAATAAAAAAACTGGTACATTGAAAATTATAAAGAAGACCGGAAAAGATGATTTCTTAGAAGGTGCAGAGTTTACGCTTTATAGAGATTCTGATACAACGGAAGTTGCAAAAGACTACTTAGGAAAAAATCTAACAGGTACTACCGGAACAAATGGGGAATTAATTTTTAATAATATTATCACGGGAACGGAAGAAAATCCGATTACATATTATCTGAAAGAGGTAAAGACGAAAGCCGGTTATGTACTCTTGAAAGAGCCGATTAAGATAACACTTCCATATAAGTATAAGGTGGGAGATATAGTGAATGGAACGAAAGTAAAGGAAGGTGGTGTGACATGGAACCTTACTTACACTATCGTTAATGATAAGGCATTTGATCTTCCGGCAAGTGGAAATAAAGGAATTTTCAAATTTATCGTAATCGGAATTACAACAGTTCTGGTAGGGGGTTACTTGTTAACAGCAAGAAAGAAAAGCAGAAAGAAGAGAGTTTCAAGGAGAGGCTAAAAGAATCAATGAACCAGTATTCGTAGGGAATAGGGAGTCCCTTTGAATGGATTTAGAAAAAAAGAAGGAGAAGAGAGCAATGAAGAAAAATGTTTTGAAAAAATTTGCGGCGGCAGCACTTGCGGCAGCAACTGTAATGAGTAGTATGTCAGTGATGGCATTTGCGGCAGAGACGGGAGAAGCAACCACAGGTAGTGTTACGATTACGAAGTATATGAGTGATACAGGAGTTGGGAATACATTGTTACCAGAGGATTATACAGGTGACAAACCAACTGGAAAAGATACGGATTTATTGCAAAATGTTGAGTTTGCTTATGTAGAAGTTGGTGAGAGAGTGCAGGTAGATAATTCTTCACAAACAGAAATAAAGTATAAGGTGACAAATGATGAATTTTTGAATGCAATTGGTATTACAAAAAATACAGATAGTAACTATACACAAACCGAATTAAATAATGCAATAAAAAATAAAAAAACTGACACAATTGCATTTGTAAAAGATAAGGCTATAGATGCTAATAAAAAGTCAACAGCAGCTACAAGTGGAGATGTTAAATTTGATAATTTATCTTTGCATAAGTTATATGTTTTTGCAGAAACAGATGCTACAAAAGCAGCATTGGCAAGCGATGAAAACAAAAAAGTAAACGTAACAAAAGTTTCTGTTCCATTCCTCGTTTCGTTACCATTTACCGGAAAAGATGGAAAAACAGTAACAGATTTAAAAGTATATCCAAAGAACTCAACAGGTACAGCTACAATTGAGAAGAAAATTGTGGAAGATAGTGCAGAAAAAGATACCACAGTTGCTAATATCGGAGATACAATTAAATACAAAGTAACTTATAGCATTCCAGTAGGTGAGAATGGATTAGAGTCTTTAGTTGTAACAGATACAATGAGTAAAGGGTTAACATTCGATACAAATAATATCGAAGTGAAAAATGAAGATGTAGTAGTAAGTGCAGATAACTATACTGTTGAATCAAAACAAAATCCAAATGGAAATGGAAGTACAATTACTACAATTACTTTTACTGAAAAATATTGTAAATCATTAGAAAAAAATACAACACAGAACTTTACAATTACATATACAGCAACATTAAACAAAGATGCAGTTCTTGGACAGAGCGGAAATACAAATGCTGTTTCCGTAACATATAAAAATACAGGTGATGTTGACAGAAAAACAGAGCCTACAGGCACTCCTAAAGTATTCACATACGGAATTGACCTTCTGAAAAAGGGTGAAGGTGTAGATAAACTTGTAGGAGTTAAATTTACATTAACAGATGAAAATGGTAAAGGAGTAAATGTTGAGAAAAAAGATTCAAATAATTTCTATACACCAGGTGGAAGTTCAAACACAGTAACAACAGACAATAACGGAAAAATCTACATCAGAGGTTTAAAACCAGGTACATACAAACTGACAGAGACAAAAACTAACAATGGCTATGTACGTCTGAAAGATCCAGTAGTGATTGTAATTACTCCGACTAACGCTGAAACAGGAGCAGCAACAGCAACTGTAGGCAGTAAAGACGTTACAATGACTGATGACAATGGAAGCCTTACGGCTAAAGTTCCACTTACAGTAGTCAACAGCAAAGGATTTGACCTTCCGGCTACAGGTGGAAGAGGTATCGCACTCTTCACAATCGCAGGTATCGCAATCGTTGTTGCTGCAGGAACACTCTTATTCATGAGAAAAAGATCTAAATAATTGAATTAGAGCTTCTCATATACATGATCAATACTACAAGGGGAAACAGTAATTACTGTTTCCCTGTATTTGAAATTAAGGAAGTATATTTCTTGATTTCAAATGCAGGGAAGGAGCAGGAAAATGAAAAATAGAATAATTAATATCTTTCTTGTGCTGATTCTGCTCTGTGGAATCGGCGTTTTGAGTTATCCATTTATCAGTAACATTTTACAGGATAGAAAGCAAGATCAGATTCTTACAGAATATAATGAAGAGATGGAGAATCTGTCGGAAGCAGAGATTGCGGAAGCGAAAGAAAAAGCATTACAGTACAATGAAAGTCTTGCAAATACTGTTGTTATATCGGATCCATTTGACCCAGATGCAGCGGATGATATGTCAGCAGATTATATTTCGGCATTAAATCTTGAGAAAAATGGAATTATGGCGTATGTCGAGATTCCAAGGATTGATGTGTATGAGCCGGTGTATCATGGAACATCAGAAGAAGTATTGGCAAAAGGTGTTGGTCATCTGGAAGGAACCTCTCTTCCAATCGGCGGAGAGAGTACGCATACAGTTCTTTCCGGACATACGGGACTTCCGGAAGCGGAAATATTTACAAAGCTGGAATCTGTAAAAGAAGGGGATATTTTTCTCATTCATGTGCTGAATGAGACATTGGCATATAAGGTGGATCAGATCAAGGTTGTTGAGCCATCGGAAACAGATGATTTGAAAATCGTGCCGGGGTATGATTATGCGACATTGGTGACATGTACGCCTTATGGAATTAATTCGCATCGTCTTCTTGTGCGGGGAATTCGAACGGAATATACGCGGGATGTAAGTGACGAGGCAGCAGGTCAGGCAGAGGAAGGTCCGGATGGCGGTGGATGGAAAGCAATGTACGAAAAGGCTATCATAGAAGGCGTTCTTCTTGCAGTGATTCTGGTTGTGCTGATCAATGTGATTGTGCGTAAATCTGGGAAAAAGAATAAATCAGAAGCTGCGATTTATGATAAGAAAGATAAGAAGGAAAAGAAATCATGCAAAAAAGTAGGAAAAAGAAGGAGAAGAAAAAGCAAAAGAACAGAACATGGATGGTGATTGTTCTGATCATGGTGTATCTTGGAGGGCTGTTTGTGTATGCAATTCCAGATTTGCAAAAGGTAGCATTACAAAAGGAAAACGAGAAAGCAGTAGCACATTTTCAAGAAGCGGTGGAAGATAGTCAGCAGGATAGAAGCGGTGAGCAGACAGACTCCACCTCCGCCACATCAAACCAGATTCCAAAGAACGCCCAGCTCTACCAGGAGATGCAGGCATATAATCAGCAGATCTTTTCAAATGGTCAGTCAGGTCTGACTGATCCATGGGCTTATGAACAGGAGACATTGGATTTGTCCAAATATGGAATCGATGACGGGATGATCGGGATTCTTGATATTCCAAAGATGGATGTGACATTGCCGTTGTATCTTGGCGCAACGCAGGAGAAGATGACGAAAGGTGCAGTCATGCTTGGGCAGACATCATTTCCGGTGCAGGGGACAGACAGCAATTGTGTGATCGCAGCGCATCGAGGATGGAAGGGAATTCCGATGTTCCGCGAGATTGAGCGGCTGGAGATCGGAGATGAGCTGACGATACAAAACTGTCAGGAAACATTGACGTATCGTGTGTCGGAGATTGAGATCATCCTGCCGGATGAGAGTGATAAGATCATGATCCGGCCGGGACGGAATATGGTGACTTTGATGACATGTCATCCTTATACACAGAATTCCAGAAGATATGTGGTGTATTGTGATGAGGTAGGAACACAGCCGGAGAAAACGGCGGATACAACAGCGGATACAGCAGAGGGTGTGGGTAGCAGCCGGCAAGAGAATGTTACTTCCGAGCAGAACAGAACGGAAGCGATAGCGGAAGATCAGCGTCTGATCGAGAGAGATACGTTATGGAGGAAAGCCGGTTATGCTGGAATCGGTCTGATCGGAGTATTGATTATTTTTGGATTTATCCCTAGGAAAAAGCACTGATTTGCGTTATACTAAGAAAGATGTGAATGAAAACATGGTACCTGTCTTTCGGAGTTGAGGTGAAAATTATAGTGCTAAGCCATAGATTAAAACCTATGACTCAGCACTTTTTTTATATAATAGGAAATTGCATTTTCTATTATACAAAAAGCCTCCGGCAGGATGCGCACTGCGGCGTATACTGAAGATGTCGCAAGCGACCACCGCAGGCGCTAGAATGTGCTATTTGAAGATTCTGATGCTTGCGCTTGTGTACTAGAATTAAGACAGAGAAAATGGAATGAAAAATTTATGTGGAGTTAGCATTACTTGTGATGTGCCGTGCAGAACCCTTGAAGGTGTAGAATTTAATCGTTAAAAATATGACGAAAATACCTCCGGATTGGCCGAATTTTTTGACAAAATCACATGTCTCCAGATACTTGTCATTTAGAATGTTATGGTCTATAATGAGGAAAGCAAAGGTAACAATTTAAATGGAGGAATTTAACATGTTAGTATCAGCAAAAGAAATGCTTGAAAAAGCAGTAGAAGGCCACTATGCAGTAGGGCAGTTTAACATCAACAATCTGGAGTGGACAAGAAGTGCGCTTCTTGCAGCAGAAGAGGTAAAATCTCCAATTATCCTTGGTGTATCTGAGGGTGCAGGAAAATGGATGACAGGATTCAAGACAGTTTCCGCTATGGTACAGGCCATGATCGAAGAACTGAATATCACAGTTCCGGTAGCATTACATCTTGACCATGGTACATACGAAGGATGTTATAAGTGTATAGAGGCAGGATTCTCCTCTATTATGTTCGACGGATCACACTATCCGATCGAGGAGAACATTGAGAAGACGCGTGAACTTGTGAAAGTCTGCAATGAGAAAGGAATTTCTCTTGAAGCAGAGGTTGGTTCTATCGGTGGAGAAGAGGATGGCGTAGTCGGAATGGGCGAGTGCGCAGATCCTAAGGAATGCAAGATGATTGCTGATCTCGGTGTTACAATGCTGGCAGCAGGAATCGGTAATATTCATGGAAAATATCCTGCAAACTGGCAGGGACTCAGCTTTGAGACCCTTGATGCAGTTCAGCAGTTAACTGGAAAACTCCCACTCGTTCTTCACGGTGGTACAGGTATTCCGGATGATATGATTAAAAAGGCAATCAGTCTCGGTGTTGCTAAGATCAATGTAAATACAGAGTGCCAGCTTTCATTTGCAGAAGCTACACGTAAATACATTGAGGCAGGAAAGGATCTGGAAGGAAAAGGATACGATCCACGTAAACTTCTCAAACCAGGTGCAGATGCAATTATTGAAACTGTCAAAGAAAAGATGGAATTATTTGGCTCAGTTGGTAAGGCTGAATAAAGATTTAATTTATACTTGCCTTTTTCAGACGATTGGGTTATACTAACTGACATAGACAGAACAAAGGCGTTCCAATGTTGAATTGGAGTGCCTTTTCTGTATATATAAAAATAGTAATTGTTTAGTATTTGACAAACGGCGAGTATAAGAAAGAATATGGTATTGAATGATTACAATTTAAAATAAGTGAAAGAGAGGAAAGCAGGATATGAGCGAGCGTTTTAATGTAGCAGACATTTTCGGAGAAGATGTATTTAATGACACTGTTATGCAAGAGCGCCTTCCGAAAAAAGTATACAAGGATTTGAAGAAGACGATCGAGGAAGGAAAAGAATTAGACCTTGCCACAGCTGATGTCATCGCACATGAGATGAAAGAGTGGGCAATTGAGAAGGGAGCTACACATTATACGCACTGGTTCCAGCCACTGACAGGTGTAACTGCTGAGAAGCATGATTCATTCATTTCCGCACCGCTTCCGAGTGGAAAGGTTCTTATGAGCTTTTCAGGAAAAGAACTGATCAAAGGAGAGCCGGATGCATCTTCATTCCCGTCCGGAGGACTTCGTGCAACATTTGAAGCACGTGGATATACAGCATGGGATTGTACATCACCGGCATTTGTAAGACATGATGCAGCAGGTGCTACACTTTGTATCCCAACTGCTTTCTGCTCTTATACAGGAGAGGCACTGGATCAGAAGACACCACTTCTTCGTTCTATGCAGGTAATCAATGAACAGTCATTGAGACTGCTTCGCCTCTTTGGAAATACTACATCCAAGAAAGTCGTACCATCTGTTGGAGCAGAACAGGAATATTTCCTGGTAGATGCTGAGAAGTTTATGCAGAGAAAAGACTTGATTTACACAGGACGCACGCTTTTCGGAGCAATGCCACCAAAAGGTCAGGAGTTGGATGATCATTATTTTGGAACAATCCGTCAGAGAATTGCAGGATTTATGAAAAATGTGAATGAGGAGTTGTGGAAAGTCGGTGTTTCTTCTAAGACACAGCACAACGAGGTTGCGCCTGCACAGCATGAGCTCGCACCGATTTACGAGGAGGCAAATGTAGCGTTGGATCATAATCACCTCGTAATGCAGACGTTAAAGAGAGTTGCGTGTCAGCATGGCATGAAGTGCCTGCTTCATGAGAAACCATTTGCAGGAGTCAATGGTTCTGGTAAGCATGACAACTGGTCACTGACAACAGATGACGGAAAGAACCTTCTGGATCCAGGTGATACACCGCACGAGAATGTTCAGTTCTTACTTGTACTTACATGTATTTTGAAAGCTGTTGATAATCATGCAGATCTTCTCCGTGAGTCAGCAGCAGATCCGGGAAATGATCACAGACTCGGAGCAAATGAGGCTCCACCGGCAATCGTATCTGTCTTTCTTGGAGAACAGCTTGAGGATGTATTGAATCAGCTGATCAGCACAGGAGAGGCTACACACAGTCTTGCAGAGGGAATCCTTAAGACAGGTGTAGATACACTTCCAGACTTCACAAAAGATGCTACAGACCGTAACAGAACATCACCATTTGCATTTACAGGCAACAAATTCGAGTTCCGTATGGTAGGATCTCGTGATTCTATTGCCGGACCGAACGTTGTACTTAATACAATCGTAGCAGATGCATTTGCAGAGGCATGCGATGTACTGGAGAAAGCAGATGACTTTGATCTTGCAGTACATGATCTGATCAAGAAATATGCGACAGAGCATCAGAGAATCGTATTCGGTGGAAATGGATACTCTGACGAGTGGGTTGCAGAGGCTGAGAGACGTGGACTTCCGAACATCAAGTCTATGGTAGAAGCTATTCCGGCACTGACAACAGATAAAGCAATTAACCTCTTTGAGAAATATAAGGTATTTACAAAGGCAGAGCTTGAGTCTCGTGCCGAGATCAAATACGAGAACTACTCAAAGGCAATCAATATTGAAGCTCGCACAATGATTGATATGGCTACAAAACAGATCATTCCTGCAGTTATCAAATATACAAAAGAACTTGCAGATACAATCAATGCTGTAAAGGCAGCAGGTGCAGACGTTTCTGTACAGTCTGAGCTTCTGACAGAGATTTCGGCTCTTCTTGTAGAGAGCAAGAGCGCTCTGAAAGCTTTAACAGAAGTTACAGAGAAAGCTGCAGAGATGGAAGAAGGAGAAGAGCAGGCTAGATACTATCATTTCACAGTTGTTCAGGCTATGGCTGCACTTCGTTCACCAGTTGACAAACTTGAGATGATCGTAGATAAAGAAGCATGGCCAATGCCTTCCTACGGAGATCTGATGTTTGAAGTATAAGATAAATGTTCCGATAGCAGAGTACAGGAGATTGTAGACTGCGGAAACTTTAGAAAGAATTAAGGATTTTATAAGGACCTTGGACTTGGAATGGACACATCTTTGTGCTATTCTAGGCTCAAGGTCTTTTTCTATGGCATTTGAGTACCTGCTTATGGATGATTATATCAGCTGGGAGATGACTCCCGCCTCGCAGCAAGAATGCCGAGGCATTCTTGAATTACTCAAATGATAGAAACTTGAAGAGTAATGTTGTATGGAGTAGAGATATATTGTGGATCTTTAAATAATAAAGTGTGAAGGTGTCTGGCTCGCTCGTGATACATAATAGAAAAGATTAAGTGTTAATATTAGATATAAGAGATTAAGGAAGGAGATGGAAGATATGACAAAAAATGAATTCCTGGAGGGGCTTAGAAAGGCTCTTGGTAATGATCTGGATCGTGAGACTGTGCAGGAAAATGTTGCATATTATGATGGGTATATCAGTGTTCAAGTGAATATTGGAAGAACAGAAGAAGAGGTGACCGCGGAGCTTGGCGATCCGTGGGTAATCGCGCAGACAATTATTGATGCGGAGGAAGCAAAGCGGGGCACGGGCAGAAATGCTGGAAGTTCCTATACTACTGCTAATAGTGGATTCAGTGATCCGGTATATGGAGATGGCGGGGATTATACACGCGAGGATTATTATGATCAGAATCAGGGATATCAGACACATGTGCACACATTTGGCTTTGATACCTGGTGGAAAAAGCTGTTGCTGATACTTGGAATTATTGGGATTATCGTGCTTGTAGTATCGATTGTTGGAGGAATTATAAGCCTTCTGGCACCGATTTTGATTCCGCTTGTGATCATTATGCTGATTATCAGACTGATTGGCGGAAGCGGCCGGCGATGGTAAGCGAGACAGGCAGCCATATAAATATGATTTATATATAGAAAATATATGAAATAAGAAACAGATATTCCGACGGAGTTAAAATCAAGCCTGCCAGAATATCTGTTTTTGTTTGGAAAAATAGGGCAAAATAAAAGACTGATAGGGGAGCTATCAGTCTTTTGAGGGGAGTATAAATAATTAATAAGGGGTTGTAGAAAGTTGTGCTTCCTACGAATTCAAGTATAATATAGGAATTTCTAAAAAGCAAGATAAAAATGAAAAATCTTAAAAAAACCTTAAGGTGAGATTAAGATATAAATTAATAAAGATCAAGAGAAAACTGAAAATAGACAAGAACAATAACTGCCTTTATATATTCGAAAAAAACAATTTGACAAACTAATACGGGGGGGGGGTAAAATTTATTTGTTATTATTATATACAAACAGGAGGAAGAAGAAAACGATGAAAAAAAGAATTGTTTCTGTTTTACTCGTTGCAGCTATGGCAGTTGGTATGTTAATGGGCTGTGGCAGTAAATCAAACTCCGGAAGTGACAGCTCTTCTGGAACAAGCACATCAGCAGATGGAGGTACATTTGTAGTACCAGTAAATACAAACTCTATTGCATCTCTGACACCTTATAATGTATACGGAAGTGATGATTTATTAATTGCTTCCGCACCATGCTTCGATCCGCTGTTCATTGTTACAGCAGAGGGAACAAGATGGTATCTGGCAGATAGCCTGGAGGCGACATCTGATGATGGAATGCATTATAATCTGAAACTGAAAGATGGATTAAAATGGCATGACGGTGAGCCAATTACAGCAGATGATGTAGTGTTCACAATTGATATGTTCAAAGATACATCTAATACAGGAGCAACATCTGAGAGTGTTACATACAATGGAAAGACAATTTCTGCTGAAAAAGTGGATGATTTGAATGTTGCATTTACACTTCAGGAGCCATTCAGTGCTTTTGAGACAGAACTCGGACGTATCCAGATTATTCCAAAGCACGTATTTGACGGTAATACAAATGTTGCTGACAATCAGGAAGCATTAGACAAATGTATTGGATCTGGTCCATTCAAACTTAAAGAATACAAAGAGGGAGACTCTATTGTATATGAAAGAAATGATGACTATTACAGAGGAAAACCAAGCCTTGCACAGGTAGTTATCAAACTGATGCCGGATGAGAGTGCTCAGGAGGCAGCTCTTCAGAGTGGTGAAATCTCTATGATGCGTGTAACAAGTCAGACAAAGCTTGATAAATATAAGAATGACAGTGACTACAACGTATATACTCTTCCGGAGGGACGTTTGAATTACCTTGCATTTAACTACCAGAGTCCAATTATGAAAGATATGGATGCAAGAAAAGCAATTTGTCTCGCATTGAATGTAGATGATATTATCACTGGTGCATATGGTTCCGAGGAACTTGCATTACCTGCAAAGAACTTCTGCGCACCACAGAATTTATATTATAACGATGAAATGACTGGATATCAGCAGAATATCGAAGAAGCAAAACAGCTTGCTGAAAAGAGTGGACTTACCAAAACAACTCTTCATTATATGTATTTTACAGCACGTCCAAATATGAAAGAAACTGCACAGATCGTTCAGGAGCAGTTAAAAGCCATTGGCGTTAATATGGAAATTGAAGGAGTTGATTCTGGAGAGTTCTTCCAGCGTCTGTTTGCTGCATGGATTACAGGAAAGACTGTAGAAGATACATCATGGGATCTTGCAACGAATGGTATGGATCAGTTAAATGCTGACCCGGCAACTAAGATGGTAAGCTGGACAGGAGACCTTCTTGAAAAGGGATTCTATGTAAGCCCAGAGACAAAAGAACTTTGGACGAAAGCATCTCAGTCACTGACTACAGAGGAACGTGAGAAATATTACAAAGAGCTTCAGGTACAGATGAATGAAGATTATTCAATGTATCCAATGGCAAATACAAACTATGTAATTGTTGCAAGAAAAGAATTTAAGGGATTGGACGAAATTAAGAGAGTTCCGATTTTTGAAGATTACTTAAAGATTACAATGGAATAGAAATAAAAAGGGCCGTCTGTAAAGTCCACAGACGGTCTTTTTCTAAATTATAAGGTGGGAAAATTGTGAAGAAATACATTTTAAAACGATTGTTACAGTTGATTCCGGTTGTGATCCTGGTCAGCATTTTTTCATTTTTGATTATTCAGGCAGCGCCTGGAGACCCAATTAATAACTATGTAAAATCTGGAATGACGGAAGAACAGGTCGAACAGGTGAGACAAGAGTATGGATTAGATGGAAATATTGCTCAACAGTATGGCCGTTGGCTTTTGCATGTTCTACGAGGTGATTTTGGAACGTCGATGAAACAGAAGCGACCAGTTGCGCAGATGATTGGAGAAAGACTGCCAAATACAATGATGCTTATGGGGATGGCATTGCTTCTTGCGCTCGTATTCTCTATTCCTCTTGGACTATGGGCAGGGTTAAAGAAAAATAAATTAGCAGATAATGTGATTAGTTTTATTTCGTATCTGGGGATTTCAATTCCACCGTTCTGGCTGGCGATGGTAATGATTATTGTATTTTCGTTAAAGTTAAAATGGCTTCCGACTGGAGGAATGCATTCGTTGAATGTTCATACTACGGGAGATTTATTGTGGCACTTAATATTGCCGGCATTTGTGTTGAGCTTGAATAATATGGCTGTATTTACAAGATATATCCGTTCAAACACAATTTCACAGTTAGAGGAAGATTATGTAGTAACTGCGGTATCAAAGGGTACTTCGAAGAGAAAAGTGCTATTTAAACATGTATTGAAGAATTGTCTGCTTCCAATTATCACATTAGCAGGTATTAATATTGCAGGTCTGGTATGTGGTTCATTTGTAATTGAATCTATTTTCTCCTGGCCGGGAATCGGAAGACTGGCAATGGAGGCTGTTGGAAACAGAGATTATCCTGTAATTATGGGATTCACGATGTTTTCTTGTATCATACTAATTCTTGGAAATTTATTGGCAGATGTACTGTATGCAGTAGCAGACCCGAGAATCAGACAGGGGGTTGGAAGAAAGAATGGTTAAGCAATCGGATAAAGTTTTAAATGAGATGGAATCAATTACAGAATCCAGTTTTAAACGTGTAAAAGTCGAAGAAAAAAAGATATCTGCAAATTATGAACGTGGCTTGTGGAAAGATGTTCTGATTTCCATAAAAGAAAATAAACTGGCTATGGCTTGTACAGTTATTTTGTTGATTGTTATTATTTTAGCTGTGGTAGCACCATTATGTCCGTATGATCCCAATGCGCAGGATTTAACAAATAAATTGTTGCCGGCAGGGAAAGAACACTGGTTTGGAACTGATGAACTGGGAAGAGACTATTTTACACGTACTTTGTACGGAGGAAGAATTTCTCTGGCGGTAGGATTTTTGTCAATGATTATGTCAACTGCAATAGGAACAATTCTGGGAACAGTCAGTGGTTATGTGGGCGGAAAAACAGATGCATTTATTATGCGTTTTACAGATATTTTTATGTCCGTACCAAGTTTCCTTTTGATGGTAGTTATTAATGCACTTTTTCCACCAAAGGTATGGTCTATGATTATTATTCTTGGATTGTTTGAATGGTGTCAGATTGCGCGTATCACAAGAGCAGAAACTTTGACTTTAAAAGAGAGAGATTTCGTTCTGGCTGCAAAGCATTTGGGGGCAGATCATAAAGAAATTATATTTAAACATATTATTCCGAATATGAGTTCATCCATTATTGTAGCAGCGAGCTTGGCGGTTGCACATGCAATTCTGACTGAGTCAGCGCTCAGTTTCATGGGACTTGGAGTTCAACTTCCAAAGGCGTCATGGGGAACTATGTTGCAGAGTGCACAGGTCTATATCATGGATCGTCCGACATTGGCAATCTTCCCGGGTATTTTTATTGTGCTTACAGTATTCAGTTTTAATATTTTGGGAGATGCATTGCGAAATGCACTGGAACCGAAAATGATTAAATAGTAGTGAGGTGAGAAGATGGGAAAAATATTAGAAGTAAATAATTTGAGGGTTTCTTTTCATACTTACGCAGGTGAGGTTCAGTCAGTGCGCGGAGTGTCTTTTGGAGTAGAAGAAGGAGAAATCCTGGCGATTGTAGGGGAATCAGGATGCGGAAAATCTGTGACATCAAAAACGATCATGGGGCTGATCAATACTCCGCCTGGAGAGATAAAAGAAGGAAGCGAAGTGCTGTACCTTGGTAAAAATATAATAAAACAGAGCGAGAAAGAATGGGAGCAGTATCGTGGAGCCCAGTGTGCAATGATTTTTCAGGATGCGTTAACTTCTCTGAATCCGACAATGCGAATTGGAAAACAGATAATGGAAAATATTACAAACCACAAAAAAGTGTCAAAGGAAGATGCAAAAAAACAGGCACTGGAAATGTTGAAACTGGTTCGTATTCCTGATCCGGATATGTGTATGAAGAAATATCCACATGAACTTTCTGGTGGTATGCGCCAGAGAGTTATGATTGCAATTGCACTTGCTGGACAACCGAAGATTTTGATTGCAGATGAGCCAACAACTGCGCTTGATGTAACAATTCAGGCACAAATCATGGACTTGATGCAGGATATCAGGAAAACTTTGGGAACAACAATTATATTGATTACCCATGATTTGGGTGTAGTGGCAAGTGTTGCTGATCGAATTGTAGTTATGTATTCTGGGAAAATTATGGAGAGAGGAACTTGCGATGAAGTGTTCTATAATCAAAAACATCCATATACGTGGGCTCTTTTAAATGCAGCGCCTAACCTGGAATTGGAAAATAAACAAGAGTTAGTCGCGATTGAAGGAACACCACCGGATCTGATTGACCCGCCAGCAGGCTGTCCATTTGCGGCAAGGTGTCCATTGTGCATGCAAATTTGTACGGAAAAAATGCCACCAGAATTTGATTTTGAAAACGGTCACAGAGCAGCATGCTGGTTAAGACATCCAAAATCAGGCTGCCAGGATATGAAGTTTGGTGAGGAGGGATAATCAGAATGAGCGAACAAAAGGTGATTATGGAAGTAAAACACCTGAAAAAATATTTCCCAATTGATTCAAAGAGTGTTTTGAAAGCGGTTGACGATGTGTCATTTTCTATATATGAAGGAGAAACATTGGGAATTGTAGGTGAGTCAGGCTGCGGAAAGACAACTTGCGGAAGAACGTGTATTGGCATCTATGATCGTACAGAGGGGGAAGTGCTTTATCGAGGTGAAAATATCCATGAGATGAATGCTTCTAAGAAGAAAGAATTTACAAAAAAAGTCCAAATGATTTTCCAGGATCCATATTCTTCTCTAGATCCGAGAATGAAAGTGCATGATATTATTGCAGAGGGGATGAGAATCCATAAGATGGTCAAATCAAAAGCAGAAGAAATCGAAGAGGTTCAGAAACTGCTTAAAAGTGTTGGTCTTAATGAGGAACATGCAAGCCGATATGTACATGAATTTTCGGGAGGACAGAGACAGAGAATTGGTATCGCGAGAGCACTTGCGGTAAATCCGGAGTTTCTTCTTTGTGATGAACCAATTTCGGCATTGGATGTGTCGGTTCAGGCTCAGGTTGTAAATCTTTTGATAAAATTGCAGAAAGAGAGATCACTTACCAGTATGTTTATTGCGCATGATCTTTCGATGGTAAAACATATATCGGATCGAGTGGGTGTTATGTATCTTGGGAATATGGTAGAACTTGCACCATCCGAAGAACTTTACAAGAATCCGCAGCATCCATATACAAAGGCATTGCTTTCAGCAATTCCGATTCCGGATTCAAAGGTTGCAAGGGGGAAACAGCAGATTCGTCTGGAGGGAGAGGTACCAAGTCCGGTTAATCCACCAGATGGCTGTCATTTCTGTGGAAGATGTCCATATGCAAGGGAAAAATGTAAGTCAGAAACACCAAAATTAAAAGAAATAGCACCAGGACATTTTGTAGCGTGCCATTTGTATTAACAAATGGCACGTTTTGTGCTAAGAAGATGGAGGAAAGATATGTATAATTTTGATGATGGAGTTAATCGACGAGGAACGAATTGTATAAAATGGGATGTTCCGTTTGTGACAGAAGATATTCTTCCGATGTGGATTGCAGATATGGATTTTCAAATTGCACCGGCAATTACGGAGAATCTTAAGAAAATCGCGGAGCAAGGGGCATTTGGATATCAGTTTTTATCAGAAAAATATTATGAAGCAGTAATGAACTGGATGAAGAGACGCCATGGATATGAAGTGAAAAGGGAAGAGATTTGTTTTGTACCCAATGTTGTTGTGGGATTATCATATGCAGTACAGATTATTTCGGAAGTAGACGATGAAATCATTGTGCAGACACCAGCATATGGACCATTTTTTGAGGTTGTAAAGGACAATGGTCGGGTACTTATAGAAAGTCCATTAAAAAATGAAAAGGGATATTATACAATCGATTTTGAGGATTTAGAGAATCGAATTACTAAAAAGACAAAGGCAGTGATTATATGTAATCCACATAATCCATCAGGAAGGGTATGGTTAGAAGAGGAATTAAGAAAACTGGCAGACATTTGTGAAAAACATAATCTTTATATACTTTCTGATGATATCCATAGCGAGATTTTGTCTTCGGGAAGTAAGCACACATTTATCACAGATTTATCGGAAAATATAAAAAGGAGAAGTTTTATATTTACTGCGCCGTCAAAAGCATTTAATTTGGCTGGAATTCATTTGGCAAATGTTTTTATATTTGATGAAGTGTTAAGAAAAAGGTTTATGGCAAATGCAGAAAAATTTCATGCATCGGAAAACAATGCTTTTGTTGAGGCGGCTATCCTTGGTGCATATAATGAATCAGAAGATTGGTTAGATGAAGCAAACGCTTATATCAGTGATAATATAGACTATTTTGTGAAAACAATACAGGAAAATATACCACAGCTTACAGTGTATAGGCCGGAAGGAACATATCTTGTGTGGGTGGATTTTCGAAAATGCAACATTCCTGCAGAACAGTTGCAGGACTATTTACTCCAAGAATGTAAAATTGCAGTGAATGCAGGAGATTTCTTTGGGGGAGCTGGAAAAGGTTTTGCAAGGTTTAATCTGGCTTGCCCCCGAAGTACAGTGAAAGAAGCTGTAAAACGATTGGCGGCTGGTTTGACAAAATAGAAATGTTAACATATAATATACTTAACAGGAAAGCTGGAAGGTGAATGCAGCTCACCCGTTCCGGCGAATAAATTTATTGGTTATAAAGAATAGTCGTCAACTCGCCAAAGTCAGGACGGCTATTTTTTATGGGTAAAACTAAGTATTGCAACAATAAGCATCGCTATGGATACAATAAGCTGTAATTCTTCATATGTACTCATGTAGCACCACCTCCGACAGGCTCGGAACAGGTGCAGCACGTCCTCCAGTTTCCCGGTTAAATATATTATATGAGAATATTATAATATATTTAAAAGCAAAAATATAGAAAAAATATAAAAAATAAAACTGTTTTACATCACATAAAATTCGGATGCCGGGACATACTAATTTTGCAGCAAAAAAGATTAGGAGGAATTAATATGGCTAAGAATTACAGTTCATCAAACAAAAACAGTTACGGCGAGGATGGTTACAACTCAACAAACAAGAACAAAACAAATTCAAGTATGGGGGATAAAAACGCATCTAACAAGACTTCAAACAAGAATGCAAAGAATTCTTCAAACAAGAATGCATCTAACGCATCTGACCGCAACTGTCATGATGAGAGCGACAGATACTAATCAGAGCTGATGATCAGCGTGGTTTGCAGGTATACTGTGAATTTTGCTGGCGACCGGGGGCATGCCACAAGGCATGTCCCTGTTTGCGTTGCCGGAAATAGAAAGTGATAATGATTGCGAAACCGCTTGAGATATCTGAAAATATTTTTTGTTGAGTCTGACTTACGGAAATGATTGACAGTGCCCGGTAATAAAAGTAATATGAAAGAAAAACTTTTTTAATGTAAATGATGATTTGGAGAGATATATGAGAAGAATGGAATTGATTGCTCCGTGCCATTTTGGACTGGAAGCAGTGCTAAAACGTGAAATTATAGACCTTGGATATGAGATTTCGGAAGTGGAAGACGGAAGAGTCACATTTATCGGAGATGAGGAGGCTATATGTCGTGCAAATGTGTTCCTACGTACGGCAGAGCGTATTCTCATTAAGGTGGGGAGCTTTAAAGCAACAAGCTTTGAAGAGCTGTTTGAGGCAACGAAGAGCCTTCGCTGGGAAGAATATATTCCGAGAAACGGAAAATTCTGGGTTGCGAAAGCTGCTTCGATAAAAAGTAAGCTGTTCAGCCCGTCAGATATTCAGTCTATTATGAAAAAAGCAATGGTACGCAGACTTCAGGAGTATTATGGCATCGAATGGTTCCCAGAGGATGGAGCATCTTACCCGGTACGTGTATTTTTAATGAAAGACATTGTGACAATTGGAATTGATACTTCAGGGGTATCTTTACATAAACGTGGATATCGAGAAGTGTCTGGAAAAGCGCCGATTACAGAAACGTTGGCGGCATCACTTATTATGCTGACACCTTGGAATAAAGACCGGATCCTGGTAGATCCATTTTGTGGAAGTGGAACATTTCCGATTGAAGCGGCTATGATGGCAGCCAATATTGCTCCGGGAATGAATCGTTCTTTTACAGCTGAATCTTGGATGAATATTATACCGAAAAAGGTTTGGTATGACACGATTGATGAGGCAAATGATTTGATTCAGGATGATGTCGAGGTGGACATTCAGGGATACGATCTGGACAGTTCTGTAATTAAGATCGCAAGACGCAATGCCAGAGAGGCGGGAGTGGATCATCTGATACATTTTCAGGAAAGAGACGTTAAAGATCTGCATCACCCGAAAAAATATGGTTTTGTGATTACCAATCCACCGTATGGTGAGCGATTGGAGGATAAAAAGGATCTTCCGGCCCTTTACAGAGCATTTGGTGAGAGCTTTAAGCATTTGGACAGTTGGTCTGCCTATATGATAACTTCTTATGAAGAAGCTGAACGATATTTTGGACGCAAGGCGGATAAGAATCGTAAGATTTATAATGGAATGTTGAAGACATATTTCTATCAGTTTCTTGGGCCGAAACCGCCAAAAAAGCCGAGGGAAAAGTAGGAAAAGCCAGAGGAGAATTGAAGATGGACACAATTATATTTGCGACAGGTAACAAAAATAAAATGATAGAGATCCGTATGATCCTAGCAGATCTTGGCTGCAAGATCTTGTCCCAGAAAGAAGCCGGAATCCAGGCGGATGTAGTAGAGGATGGACAGACATTTGAGGAAAATGCGTTAATTAAGGCGACGACGATCGCGGATATTGCACGGAAGATGCCAGAGTATAAAAATGCAGTTGTTCTGGCAGATGATTCCGGGCTGGAAATCGATGCGCTGAATAAAGAACCCGGAATCTATTCTGCGCGCTATATGGGCGAAGATACGTCTTATGATATTAAGAACCAGGCGTTGATAGACCGGCTTGAGGGAGTGCCGGATGAGAAGCGTACGGCAAGATTTGTATGTGCGATAGCGGCGGCGCTTCCAGACGGAAGTACGGAAGTTGTACGAGGAACGATGGAAGGTCGTATTGGTTATGAGATCACAGGGGAAAATGGATTCGGATATGATCCGATCTTTTATCTGCCGCAGTTTGGCTGCAGCAGTGCGGAACTTGAACCGGAGAAGAAAAATGAACTGAGTCATCGCGGAGAAGGACTTCGCAAAATGCGCAAAGTATTGGAAGAAAAGCTGGAAAGCAAATAGAAGATATAACCAGACGAAAGAAAAGGCAGCTAGAAGAATACAGTAAAAGAAAAGACAGGAAGACAAAAGAAATATGAAAATTGTGATAGTAAGTGATACACATGGTTCCAGAAAGAATATTGAAAATGTTTGTGAGTGTAATCCGGATGCAGATATGCTGATCCATCTTGGTGATGTGGAAGATGATGAAGATTACATAGAAGCTATTTTTGAGTGTCCAACGCATATTGTGGGGGGAAACAATGATTTCTTTTCAAGACTTCCGAGGGAGGAAGAATTTGAACTGGAAGGACATCATATCTTTATTACGCATGGACATGCATATTATGTCAGCATGGGAGAGGCGCATTTGCAGGAAGAAGCGCGCCGCAGAGGTGCGGATATTGTGATGTATGGGCACACACATGTGCCGGCACTTACAATAGACGCTGATCTTGTGACGCTGAATCCGGGCAGCCTGACTTATCCGAGGCAGCAGGGGCGACAAGCTACCTACATGGTGATGAAATTAGAAAAAGGAAAACAGCCTGAAGTAGAGCTTAAAACTGTGTAAAGATATGAACTCAATAAGTCTGGAAAGCCCGATTTTACGGGCTTTCCGAAGTATGGAAGATACTTTGAAGAATTTTTTTGAAAAAAGTTTAAAAAAGTTGTTGACATATAGAGGGGGCTTATGTATAATATTATTTGTGTCACGGAGATAACGACACGGAAACAAAAAACGGGGTGTGGCTCAGCTTGGCTAGAGCGCCTGGTTTGGGACCAGGAGGTCG
>OLOZ01000765.1_pt1 | contig 25964 bp, 22 predicted proteins | sample 1673021 | NCBI WGS metagenome assembly OLOZ01 (sample SAMEA3136747, study PRJEB25190) | human gut metagenome | biome: human gut; feature: human-associated habitat; material: faeces | place: Austria | collected 2013 | reverse complement strand
ACACCAACCGCCTGTACGAAAAGCTCAAGGTCATTCTGGAGGACCGGAACATCGACGATGCCCGTGTCCTGACCGAGGCTGCCATCTTCGGCGACAAGACCGCCGTGGACGAGGAGACCGTTCGTCTGCGCAGCCACATTGCGCAGTATCGTTCGATTCTGGAGCTGGACGAGCCGGTGGGCCGCAAGCTGGACTTCCTGACGCAGGAACTGAACCGCGAGACCAATACCATCGGTTCCAAGTGCCAAGACCTTGACATCACCCGCGTGGTGGTGGATATGAAGGCGGAGATCGAGAAGATCCGCGAGCAGATCCAGAACCTTGAGTGACCGTTTGACACATTCGGATCGGAGGCAGACATGAAGCTCATCAACATCGGCTTTGGCAATCTGGTCAGCGCGGGGCGCGTGGTGGCAGTCGTCAGCCCGGACTCCGCGCCGGTCAAGCGTCTGGTCAAGGAAGCCCGCGAGCGCGGGATGCTGATCGACGCTTCCTATGGGCGCAGCACACGCGCCGTGCTCATCATGGACTCCGACCATGTGGTTCTATCTGCCCTTCAGCCCGAAACGGTGGCCAGCCGCGCCGCCGGTCAGGCCGAGGGCAAAGGTTCAGAGGAGGAGCAAAAGTAATATGGAAAACGAAAAGTATCTGTTTGTGGTATCCGGTGCCGCCGGTACCGGAAAGGACAGCGTGGTCAAAGCGCTGCGCACCGCCCACCCGGAGATCGAGAAGACCGTCTCCGCCACCACCCGCGCACCCCGCCCCGGCGAGCAGGAGGGCATCGACTACTACTACCGCACCACCGAGCAGTTCCAGCAGCTCATCGCCAACGACGAGGTGGTGGAGTATAACTTCTACAACGGCAACTACTACGGCACCCTGAAGGAAGAAGTGAACAAGCGCTTGGCGGCGGGCAAGCTGGTCGTCCTCGTCATCGACGTCCACGGCGCCGCCAACATCCGCCGGATGTTCCCCGGCGCAACCACGGTCTTCCTGCTGCCGCCGTCGGTGGAGGAGCTGGAGCGCCGTCTGCGGGGCCGCGGCACCGAGACCGAGGACAGCATCCGCGAGCGCCTTGCCACCGCCCAGAACGAGCTGGCCGAGCAGGACAACTTCACCCTGAAACTGGTCAACAATGAGGTGGAGGCCTGTGCCGACGAGCTGTATCAGGTCATCTGCCAGCGCGCGGGCCTCGCACACTGAACCATCTGGAGGAACTGCCTGAATGCCAAAAACGGTCGGGGTCGCCGTGAGCAATGCGACCTTCCACTTCGATAAACTGTATACCTACGCGGTCATGCCCGACCAGCAGGATGCCGTCCGTCTGGGCAGCATGGTGCTGGTGCCCTTCGGGCGGGGGAGCCGCGCCCGGATGGGCGTGGTGCTGGCCTGTGACGAAGAGCCGGAAAGCTCCAAGCTAAAGTTCCTCTTCGATGTGGCCCCCGCCTCCGCCTGTCTGACGCCGGAGCTGCTGCGGCTGGTGCATTTTTTGAAGGAGCGGACCTTCTGTACCTACTATGAGGCCGTCAAGGCGGTCATCCCATATGGGGCGCAGTACAAGCCCGCCGTCGCGGCCGATGGGGTGACGCCGGTACTCCAGAAGCAGCTCACCCGCCACACCGAAAATTCTTATAAGCTGGCGGGCACCCTCCCGGCCAAGCCCAAGCCGACGGCAAAGCAATTGGCCGCCGTGGCGCTGCTGGGCGGGGGAGAGCGGACCCAGACCGAACTGGAAGAAAAGGGGATCAGCCGGGCCGTGCTCGATAACCTTTGCGCCAAGGGCGTGCTGGAATGCAGCAAGGTGAACAAATCCATCGACCTGTATTCGAGCATCCCGCTGAGAAACGAGCCGATCCGGCTGACGGCGGAGCAGCAAGCGGCCTATGAGGCACTGCTGCCTCATCTCGAAGATGCCGCCCCCCATGGGGCCCTGCTCTACGGCGTGACCGGCAGCGGCAAAACGCTGGTGTTCTTGAAGCTCATCGAGCGGTGCTTGCAGCTGGGCAAGCGGGCACTGGTGCTGGTGCCGGAGATCAGCCTGACGCCCCAGATGATCCTGCGGCTGAAGAGCCGGTTCGGCAAGCGGGTGGCCGTGCAGCATTCGGCCCTCAACCATACCGAGCGGCTTTTGCAGTGGCAGATGATCCAAGACGGCGGCGCCGATATCGTGGTGGGCACCCGCAGTGCGATCTTCTCGCCGCTGGAAAACATCGGCCTTGTCATCATCGACGAGGAGCAGGAGCACACCTACCGCTCCGAATCCGCGCCCCGCTACTCGGCCCACGAGGTCGCCCGGCAGCGCGCGGCGGAGAACGGAGCCCTGCTGCTGCTGGCCAGCGCGACCCCCAGCACCGAGAGCTATTTTGCCGCCCAGCATGGCCGCACCCAGCTCGTGCGGCTGACCCAGCGGTACGGCGGCAACCCGCTGCCCCATGTGGAGATCGTGGATATGCGGGCGGAACTGGCTTCCGGCAACCCGCGGGAGATCAGTCTCGCGCTGGAAGACGCCATCCGCCGCAATCTGGATGCAGGGAAGCAGACCATCCTGCTGCTCAACCGCCGGGGCTACCAGACCATCGCCCAGTGCGAGGACTGCCGCGAGGTACTCAAGTGCCAAAAGTGCAGCGTTCCGATGGTCTACCATAAGTCGGCCCACAAGCTGCTCTGCCATTACTGCGGCAGCCAGATGGACCCGCCGCCCCAGAAGTGCCCCACCTGCGGCGGAAAACTGCAATACCGCGGGTTCGGCACCCAGAAGGCCGAGGAGGAGCTGGCCAAGCTCTTCCCGGAAGCCCGCATCCTGCGGATGGATCAGGACTCCACCGCCGCCAAGGATGCCCACGAAAAGCTGCTGGCAAAGTTTGCCCGCCACGAATACGACATCATGGTGGGCACCCAGATGGTCGCCAAGGGGCTGGATTTTGAGGATGTGACCCTTGTGGGCGTCCTCGGCATCGATTCGCTCCTGTTTGCGCAGGGGTTCCGCGCCTACGAGACCGTGTTCAGCCTTGTGACGCAGGTGGTGGGCCGGAGCGGCCGGGCCAAGGATCCCGGTTTTGCCATCATCCAGACCACCGACCCCAGCAACCCGGTGTTGAACCTTGCCGCCGCGCAGGACTACGACGCTTTCTTCGAGCAGGAGATCGCCTACCGGAAGCTGGGGCTCTACCCGCCCTTCTGCGGGCTGTGCGTCGTGGGGTTTGCAGGCCCGAAGGAGATCGAGGTGGCCCGCGCCGCCGCCCGGTTTGCCGCCTTACTGGGGCAGCAGGCGGCCAAGCAGCCGGGCCTGCCCCTCCGCGTTCTCGGCCCCACCCCCGGCAACATCGAAAAGATCAACGAAGCCTACCGCTATAAACTCACCGTCAAGTGCCGCAACGACCGCCGCTTCCGCGACCTGATGCGGGAGACCCTCGGCCTCTATGAGCAGGAAAAACTGCCCAGCAAGGCCACCGTCGTTGTAGATCTGCACTCGGACGGAGATATCTGATATACCACAACAACTGATTTGGGAGGTACCATAATGGCTATCCGTAACATCGTAAAAGAGGGCGACCCCATCCTGAACAAGGTCTGCCGCCCCGTGACCAACTTTGACGACCGTCTGGCTACCCTGCTGGACGATATGCGCGAGACTATGATTGACGCCGACGGCGTGGGTCTGGCCGGCCCGCAGGTGGGCATGCTCCGCCGCCTGTTCGTGGTGTGGGACACCACCGACGCCCCGGAGGAGATCCCCGAAGATTACGAGTACAAGTTCATCGACTTCGTGAATCCGGAGATCCTCGCGGTGTCCGAGGAGGAGGAGACCGCCTACGAGGGCTGCCTGTCCTTCCCCGGCCACAACGGCGCTGTGACCCGCCCGGAGGCCGTCAAGGTCCGCGCACAGGATCGCAACGGCAACTGGTTCGAGCTGGAGGCCGAAGGTCTGCTGGCCCGCTGCATCCAGCACGAGAATGACCATCTGGATGGCATCACCATCATGCAGTCCAGCGAGTATTTCTATGAGGACACCGAGGAGGGCAAGAAGGCTGCCCGCGAAGCGAAAGGAAACAAGTAATGCGCATTTTGTTCATGGGGACCCCGGATATCGCTGCCGAGTGCCTGAAAGCCCTCTATGCCGCCGGGCATGAGATCTGCGGCGTGTATACCCGCCGGGATAAGCCGGTGGGCCGCAAGCAGGTGCTCACCGCGCCGCCGGTGAAGGAAGTGGCCTTGGAGCACGGCACCCCGGTCTTCCAGCCCCGCACCCTGCGGGACGGCAGCGAGGACGCCAACATTCAGGCCCTTGCGCCGGAACTGATCGTGGTGGTGGCCTATGGCTGCATCCTGCCGAGATCGGTGCTGGAAGCGCCCAAGTACGGCTGCATCAACCTGCACGTCTCGCTGCTGCCCAAGTACCGCGGCAGCGCCCCGGTGCAGTGGGCCGTGCTGAACGGCGATGCCGAGACCGGCGTCTCCATCATGCAGATGGACGAAGGGCTGGACACCGGCGATGTCCTCGTCTGCGAGAAGATGGCCATCGACCCCGAAGAGACCAGCGGTGAGCTGTTCGACCGGGTGACGGCTGCCGGTGCCCGCGTTCTGTGCGAGACCATTCCCCAGATCGCGGCAGGGACGCTGAAGCCCCAGCCGCAGGATCACGCAAACGCCACCCTCGCGCCCATGCTCGATAAGGAGCTGGCTGAGTTCCGCCTGACCGACAGCGCCGCCCACATCCACAACTGGGTGCGGGGCATGAATCCGTGGCCGATGGCATGGTTCGTGACCGGCGGCAAGAAGGTCAAGGTGACGGAGTGCCGCGCCGTGGCTTCCAACGGGGAAGCCCCCGGCACCGTGCTGGCCACCAAGCCCCTGACCGTGGCGTGCGCGGATGGGGCCATCCAACTGCTGCATGTGGTGCCGGAAGGCAAAAAACCCATGGATGGCACCTCGTTCGCAGCGGGTCTGCGGCTCAAAGCGGGGGATACCCTGTGAGCGGGCCGACCCCCCGCGCGGCGGCAGTTTCGGCGCTGGTGCGGCAGGAGCAGGACGGGTTCTCAAACCTCGTTCTGGATGCCGAGCTCAAGCGGCAGAAGCTGGAAGGCCGCGACAAAGCTTTTGCCAGCGCGATCTTTTACACCGTGCTGGAACACCGGGGCACGCTGGACTATATCCTAGCGCAGTTCCTGCCCAAGGGCCTTGCCAAGCTGGATGCGCCGGTCCGGGAAATCCTGCGTTCGGCGCTGGCACAGGCCCGCTATATGCAGGTGCCGGTGTCGGCGGCGGTCAACGAGGCCGTCAAGCTGACCCGCGCCTTCAAAAAATCCAGCGCGTCGGGGCTGGTCAATGCGGTGCTGCGCCGCGCGTGTGTCTACGACCTGAGCAAGGCCCGGTTCCAAAATGAGACCGAACGGCTCATGGTGCTGGGTTCGGCAGGGCAGGACGTGGCGGAGTTTCTCCGCAGCCGCTACCCGGACGAAGCGCTGGGCATCCTGACCTACGCGGCAGACGGCGGCAGAACGAGCCTCCGGGCGAACCCCCTCAAGGCCGATGTGCCCACCCTCTGCGAAAAGCTGAACGCGCTGGGCGCTGCGGCTCAGCCGGGCGTCGTGCCGGGCAGCGTCCTCGCAAAATTTGAGGGCAGCCCCGCCGACAACGACCTGTTCCGGGCGGGGTGCTACCACGTGGAAGGTCAGGCCAGCCAGCTGGCCGCCCTCTGCGTGGAGGCAAAGCCCGGCGAAACGGTGCTGGACCTCTGCGCAGCTCCCGGCGGCAAGACCATCCTGCTGGCCGAGGAGATGCAGGGCACCGGCAGGCTCATCAGCTGCGACGCGGCGGAAAACCGCGTCCGGCTGATTCGGACGGCGGTGGAGCGGATGGGCTTTGCAAACGTCGAAGCCCTCTGCAACGACGCGACGCGGCCGAATCCGAAGCTCCCCGCAGCGGACCGCATCTTGGTGGATGCCCCCTGCAGCGGCCTCGGCATTCTGGCAAAAAAGCCGGATATCCGTTACAAAACCCTGCCGAAAGACCGCCACGATGAATTATTGGCCACCCAGTCGGCCATTCTGGACACAGCGGCTTCGCTGCTGAAAGCCGGCGGACGGCTGGTCTACTCCACCTGCACCATTGACCCGGCTGAGAACGAGGATCAAGTGGCGGCGTTCCTTGCCCGCCATCCGGAATTCTCAGTCGTCACGCCGGAGGTGCCCTTCCCGGCGGGGATGACGGTGGGGGAGCACGGGGCCCTTTCGGTGCCCACCCGCACTGGTATGGACGGCTTTTTCCTCTGCGCGATGCAGAAAGCGCAATGAAAACGCCGCCCGAATCGTATCAATAGGAGAACACCATGGAACAAAAACGCTGTATTTCCTCCCTGACGCTGGCCGAGCTTTCTGCAGAGCTCAAGGCGCTGGGTCAGCCCGGCTTCCGGGCAAAGCAGATCTTCCACTGGGTCCATCAGAAGCTGGTCACGGAGTTTTCCGCCATGACCGACCAGCCCAAGACCCTGCTGGCCAAGCTGGAGGAACACTTTTATATTGCCGCCCCGCAGATCGAGCGGCGTCAGGAGGCCAAGGACGGCACCGTGAAGTACCTGCTGCGGATGGCCGACGGCAACTGCATCGAAACGGTCGTTATGCGCTACCACTACGGCAACACGGTCTGCGTCTCCACGCAGGTGGGCTGCCGGATGGGCTGCCGGTTCTGCGCCTCTACGCAGGCGGGCCGCGTCCGCAACTTGGAGGCGGGCGAGATCTGTTCGGAAATTTATACCGCCCAGAAGGATATCGGCGAGCGCATCTCGCATATCGTTCTGATGGGCATCGGTGAGCCGCTGGATAATTTCGACGAGGTCATGCGCTTCCTCGAAAACATCACCTCGCCCGAAGGCGTCAACATCGGGATGCGGAACATCAGCCTTTCCACCTGCGGTCTGGTCCCCAAGATCGACCAATTGGCCGAGAAGAAGCTGCAGCTCACCCTTTCCGTCTCCCTCCACGCGCCCAACAACGAGATTCGCAGCGGGATGATGCCCGTCAACGATGCCTACCCCGTGGAGCAGCTCATGGAGACGGTCCGCCGTTATCAGGACACCACGGGCCGCCGGGTCAGCTTCGAATATTCGATGGTGCGCGGCGTCAATGATTCCGATGCCTGTGCAAAGCAGCTGGCAAACCTCATCCGGGGCATGGGGGCGCATGTGAACCTCATCCCCATCAACCCGGTGGACGGGAGCCCCTACTCCGCCACCGATGCCGCCAACGTCCGCCGGTTCCAGCAGAAGCTGGAGAGCCTCGGCGTCAACGCGACGGTCCGCCGCCGTCTGGGCAGCGAGATCAGCGCCGCCTGCGGCCAGCTGCGCCGCGACGAGATGAACGGCAAAGCCTGACAGAAGGAGAAGCCTATGAAACTTGCAGGAAAAACGGATGTCGGCCGCGTCCGTCAGGAAAATCAGGACGATTACCGGGCCGGGGAACTGCCCGGCGGGGCGGTATGGGCGCTGGTCTGTGACGGCATGGGCGGCGCAAAAGGCGGCCGCGAAGCCTCGCAGGGGGCGTGCAACGTCATTGAAAACGTCTTTCAGGAGCAGTACGCCCAGTGCGGGGCGGGGCAGGAGGAAGCTTTTCTGAAAAAGGCCCTCATCTACGCCAACCGCTTCGTGTTCCAGAAAGCCTCCCACGAGGAGTCGCTGGCCGGGATGGGCACCACGGCGGTCTGCGCGCTGGTGCGGGGCGGCACGGTCTACCTCTGCCATGCGGGCGACTCCCGCGCCTACCTCTTCCGGGCGGGGAAGCTTACCCAGCTCACCCATGACCACTCCTATGTGCAGGAGCTGGTGGACTGCGGCACCATCACGGTGGAAGAGGCCGAGCACCACCCCCAAAAGAACATCATCACCAAGGCGCTGGGCGTGGATTACCGCTTGGAGCCGGAGTTCACCTCCGAAAAGCTCCAGAAGGGGGATGTCCTGCTGCTGTGCACCGACGGGCTGACCAACATGGTCCCGGTGGATCAGATGGAAAAGCTCCTTGTGCAGGGGCCCTTCTACGACACGCCCGACCGGCTGATCGAAGCGGCCAACGCCAACGGCGGTTCGGACAACATCACCGCCCTGCTGCTGGCCGTGGAGCCGACGGAGGTGGAGCATGGATAATCTGATCGGCAAGACCCTCGATGGCCTGTACACCGTCCGGGAGCTGATCGGCACCGGCGGCATGGCCAACGTCTACAAGGCGGTGGTAGGGCCCGGCGGCCCGGTGCCGGAGGGCACGGTCGTGGCCGTCAAGGTGCTGCGGCAGGAGCTTATGCACGACCCTGACCTCGTCCGCCGCTTCAAGAATGAATCCAAGGCCATCTCGCTGCTCAACCACCCCAACATCGTCAAGGTGTACGATGTCTCGGTGAGCGAGAATTTACAGTATATCGTCATGGAATATGTGGACGGCATGACCCTGCGGGAGTATCTGAACGAGCGCGGCGGCAAGCTGACCAGCCGGGAGACGGTGCACTTCATCTCCCAGATTCTGAAAGCGCTGGATCACGCCCACCGCAACGGCGTGGTGCACCGGGACATCAAGCCCCAGAACATTATGCTGCTGGACAACGGCCAGCTTCGGATGATGGATTTCGGCATCGCGCGCATTTCCCGCGCCGAGAACCAGCTCACCGGCGGCAAAGCCATGGGCAGCGTCCATTATATCAGCCCCGAACAGGCCAAGGGCGACGAGACCGACTTCACCAGCGACATCTACTCGGTAGGTGTCATGATGTACGAGATGCTTTCGGGGCATCTGCCCTTTGATGCGGACGATGTGGTGGAAGTGGCCATCAAGCAGATCTCGGACAAGCCCCAGAGCTTGCAGGAGCTGGCCCCCAATGTGCCCCACGGCCTTGTGGAGATCACCGAGCGGGCCATGGCAAAGCGCCCGGACAACCGTTACGCCAGCGCTGCCGAGATGCTGAGCGCCCTGAATGCCTACGTCGAAAACCCAGCCATCGTGTTCAATTACACCTATCTCCCCGACGAAATTCCTGAAAAGGTGGTGGAACGCCCCATGAAAACCCAAAAAGATGCTCCGGAACCGAAAAAAGCCCGCAAGGGCAAAAAGAAGCGCACCGTCTTCCTGCCGGTGCTGTTCGGCGTCACGGTGGCCTTTGCGCTGGCCTGTCTGGCCCTGTGCTGGGCCATCCTCAACGACTCCAGCACCCTGATGAGCGAGAAGGCCGACGTCGTGCTGGCCGATTACAGCGGCATGACGCAGGACGAGGTGAACGCCCAGCCGCAGGTCTCCTCCGGCCAGATCACCGTGAACTGGGAGCAGTCCTACAGCAACGATTACGCTGCCGGTTATGTCTACAAGCAGTCGCCGGTGGCGGGCCGCACCGTCCGTGAGGGCCAGAGCGTGACCCTGACCGTCAGCCTCGGCATCCAGTCCGTTACCGTGCCGGATGTGACCAACTACCTGCAGGCCGATGCGGAGCAGCAGCTCAAGAACCTCGGCGTCTCGGTGCTGGTCACACAGGCGGTGGAACCCACCGTGGCCTCCGGCTCAGTCATCCGCACCGACCCCGCCGCGGGCAGTCAGGTGGCGGCGGGCTCCACGGTCGTGGTCTACGTCAGCCGCCCGCAGGTCAGCACCACGGCCAAGGTGCCGTCGCTGGTGGGCCTTTCCAGCGTGAACGACGCCCGCACCCTGCTGGTGCAGAATAAGCTGGGCCTCGGCAGCACCACCGAGCAGTACAGCGACAAGCCCGCCGGCACCATCATTGCCCAGAACCCCGCAGCGGGCTCTACCGTCAAGGTCAACAGCCGCGTCAGCGTCACCGTCAGCGCGGGCCCCGAACCCGAACCGGAAGTCCCGGAGGAACCGGCATCCTCGGCGGAGAGCAGCGATTCCGCCAGCAGCTCCGGCGATTGGTGGAGCGGCCTCGTCGGCGGTTCGTCTTCCAGCGGGAGTTCCAGCACCGGCAGCTCGCCCCTGACCGATTGGTGGACCTCGCTGCTGTCGTAACGGAGGAGCAGATGAAAGGCTATATTGTAAAAGGCATCGGCGGCTTCTATTACGTCAAGACCGAAGAAGGCATCGTCGAGTGCAAGCCGCGCGGCATCTTCCGCAAACAGAAGATCGCCCCCGTGGCGGGGGACGAGGTGACGGTGGAGACCGAGAACGGTGCCTCCGTCATCGCCGAGATCGCACCCCGCAAAAACGTCTTCGTCCGCCCGCCGATGGCGAACCTCGATGTGCTCTTCCTTGTGGCCAGCACCACCCAGCCCACCCCCAGCACCTTGGTGCTGGATAAGCTGTCCGCCATTGCGGTGGATAAAGGGGTGCAGCCGGTCATCGTCTGCACCAAGGCCGACCTCGGCGAGGCGGAGTTCCTCCGCAGTGCTTACGAAAGATCGACCCTGCCCTTCATCGCCATCCACTACGATACCGGCGAGGGGCTGGACGAGGTGAAACAGTGGATCGATGGGCGGCTCTGCGCCTTCTGCGGCAACTCCGGCGTGGGCAAGTCCACGTTGCTGAACGCACTGCTGCCGGAGGCCGAGCGGGAGACCAGCGCCATCAGCCAGAAGCTTGGCCGCGGCCGCCACACCACCCGCGAAGTGACCATCTTCGAGGCGTTCGGCGGGCGCATCGCCGACACCCCCGGCTTCGCCAGCTTGGAGGCCAACCGCGCCGGGTTCATCCCCAAGGAGAATCTGGAGCATGTCTTCCCGGAGTTCGGGCCTTATCTCGGCGAGTGTCAGTTCACGGGCTGCTCCCACCGGTCGGAGAAGGGCTGTGCCGTCCGTGCCGCGCTGGCCGAGGGCAAGCTCTCTCAGACCCGGTACGACAGCTACTGCGCCATGTATGAGGAAGTCAAGGACGTCAAGGACTGGCAGCGCCCCAAAGTTTAACCTCTCACCGCTGGGTCTGGCTGCGCCAGCGCCTTGCGGAGTTCCCCTAGCAGGGGAGCCAAGAATAAAGGAGTTCTTATGTCACGCTGTGTGATCCTTTCCGCGTGCCCGGTCTCGCCGGAGCTGAAACGTCTGCTCCGCCCCGAGGACTTCATCATTGCGTGCGATGCGGGCTACCGCAACTGCGAGCCGCTGGGCTGCAAGCCGAACATCATCGTCGGCGACTTCGATACCGCGCCCTGCCCGGCGCAGGAGGATGATGTCATCATCCTGCCCCACGTCAAGGACGATACCGATACCGAATATGCGGCGAAGCTCGCTTCGGAAAAGGGTTTTTCCGAGGTACTGCTGCTGGGGGCGCTGGGCGGCAAGCGGCTGGAGCACACGCTGTCGAACCTCTGCACCGGCCTTGGGCTGGAAGAGCGGGGCGTCCGCGCCACCCTTCAGAACGAGCGCAGCCGCATCACCTTCGTCCGCCCCGGTGAGGAGCGCCGCTACCCGAAAGAGGAATTTTTCTACTTTTCCGTTTTCCCCATGGAGGGCAGGGCCGAGGGCGTCTGCGAAGGCGGCTCCTACTACGAGCTGACCGATGCGGCCCTCACGGCGGGCTACCCGCTGGGCGTCAGCAATGAGTACGCCGAAGGCTCGGACTGCATCACCGTCTCGACCCGGAAGGGAACCCTCGTTGTGGTGGAGACCGTGGCCGATACGCCCATTCTGACGACCTGACAGCCAAACCGGCTGCACATTCTGTGCTCCAACCGCTTATACTGTGTTATCACAGGACGAAAGGCGGGAAGAGGATGCAGGTGGTCGTCATCAAAAGCCCGAAATGTCTGCGCGGGATCCTGCGCCGGTTGTTCGGCATCAAGAAATAGGCAGAACAAGACCCTCTGTGCCGCGGCACAGAGGGTCTTGCGTTTTCCTTATTCTTTGGTGGTGTAGGTCAGGTCCAGCACCGGGCCAAAGGGGTCGAAGATGAGGCCCTTGATGCCGGAGGCCACCAGCAGCCGCTTTTGCTGGGAGAAGAGGGGAACGGCCACGCAGTCGCTCAGCAGCTGGCGCTCACACTCGCCCAGCAGCCGGCAGCGGGCCGCGCCGGTGGCGTGGGTGCTGGCCTCCAGCTGGGTGGCGTAAAGGGCATTGGCGTAGCCGGTCAAATTCCCGCCCGCCGTGGTGAACTGGGCCAGCATACTGTACACGCTGCCGCTCTCGGCGCTGATGGGGGCCAGCGCGATGGTGTAATCGCCCTCGGAAAGGCGCTTCTGGAAGGTCTCCTCGTCCACCTCCTCAATGGAGAAGAAGAGGGAAAGTTCCTTCTGCCATGCGCCGTTGATGGTCTCGGCGGCTTCGGTCAGGCCGGACCCGGCGGGGATCATCAGGGTGACTTTGTTGAAGTCGGAGTTCGCCATGCCCTGCCGCGCAGAAAGGTAGAGGGCTCTGACATCCACGGCAGCGGGGGAGACATTGCCGACGGTGCTGCGGTAGTTCATGCCGTCCACGTTCAGTCCGTCCGGGATGAGACCGTCCGCTGCGGCGAAGAGTCCGGTGGAGGGGACCACGGCGGCCTCCCGCGCTACCCCGGCCAGCGACTGCCGCAGCTCGGTGGAGGAGAAGAGGGTGCTGCAGTTGAAGAGCAGCGCCCACGTCGTGTCGGAGTAGGAGATGGAGGACAGGGAGGTGGTGCTGCCGGTGTCATCCAGCGCGGCAGAGCATTTTTCCCCGTTGACGAGCTCGACGGCGGACTGGTCGGCGTTGTTGGTGTTCTGAACCAGACGGAGGCTGTCGATGAGGGTGCCGGAGGGTTCCCGCCGCAAGAACAGGCCGCCGGACGTCCAGTTGTAAAGGTAGAAGGGCCCGCTGGAAAGGGTGGTCTTGGCGGTCAGACCGTAGGTGCCGCGGGTGGAGTTGAAGAACTCCTCGTCGCAGGGCATGGCACCGGGCAGCGTCAGCTTGGAGAGAAAGTTCTCGTCCGCACTGTTCAGGCGGAACACCAGCGTCAGCGGGCCGATGGCGGAGACCCCCAGCGCACTTTCCGGCATTTGCCCGGCCAGCACTTCGGCGCTGTTCTCAAGGGCCGAGAACTCCACCGCGTAGGGGGAATTGGTGTCGGCCCGGAACATTCGCCGGAACGCGAAGACGAAGTCCTCGGCGGTGATGGCGTACTCGGCGGCGGTGCCCTTGGCGGCGGTGTAGGTCAGGCCGTCCTTCAGATAAAAGGTGTAGGTCCTGCTGTCGGCGGATCGTTCCCACCGTTCGCAGAGGGCAGGCTCGATTTCGCCGTCCGGGTCCTTTCGGACAAGGCCGCTGTATAAATTTTCACAGGCGATGACGTCCGACGCCGTGGACGCCACCTGCGGGTCGAGGTTCGCGGGGATGGTATCCACGAACCATGTGAAGCTGTTGGAACCCGAACCGCAGCCGGTCAGGGCAAGCAGCAGAAGGACCGTCAGAAACGCGGCGGTCAAGCGGAATGGGTGCTTCAAAAAACATGCGCTCCTTGCAGAATTTGATGGATACGTCCAGTATACCGGAAAGCGTCGAAAAAGACAATTATTTTTTTGTGAATTTCGATGACCTTTCGGTGCAAATCGTGCACCAAGCGGGTTTGGCGTTGCGTATTGCGCGGAAATGGTGTAGAATGGGGAACGGCAAGAAGTTTTACAGAAACACTTTATAGAGGAGGTTCTGTTTTTATGCAGAAAGAACAGCAGCAGCTTGCAGAGCTGGTCAAGGGCAAGAAGGTCGCATTCATCGGTGCGGGCGTCAGCCACAAGACCCTGATCGAAGAGTTCGTGGGTCTGGGCGCACAGGTCACCCTCTGCGATAAAAAGAACAGCGTGGAGGACTTCGGCGATTATGCCGACACCATCCGCCGTCTGGGCATCGACCTGAGCCTCGGCGAGCACTACATGGACGGCTTCAAGGGGCAGGACATTATCCTGCGCACCCCCGGCTTCGAGTATTATCAGAAGCCGCTGCAGGATGCCATTGCGGCGGGCACCATGGTCACCAGCGAAGTCGAACTCTTCTTCGACTACTGCCCCTGTGAGATCGTGGGCGTGACCGGCTCCGACGGCAAGACCACCACCACCACCCTGATCTCCAAGTTCTATGAGGCGGCGGGCCGCAAAGTGCACCTCGGCGGCAACATCGGCGCAGCGCTGCTGCCCATGCTGCCGGACGTGGCTCCGGAGGATGTGGCTGTGGTCGAGCTGTCCAGCTTCCAGCTCATCAGCATGCACAAGAGCCCGAAGATCGCGGTCGTCACCAACGTGACCCCCAACCACCTCGACCACCACAAGGATATGCAGGAGTACATCGATGCCAAGCGGAACATCCTGCTCCATCAGGTGCCGCCCTGCCGCGAAGTGCTGGGCTTTGAGAACGACATCACCCGCGGCATGGTGCCCGACTGCAAGGGCAAGCAGGTCTGGTTCACCCGTCTGCACGACACCGACAACGGTGCCTTCCTGCGGGAAGACGGGATGCTCTGCATGGCCGAGGACGGCGTGGTGACCCCCTTCCTCGCTCAGAAGGACGTCAAGCTGCGCGGTCTGCACAACATCGAAAACCTGCTGGCCGCTGCCGCCGCCGTCTGGGGTGAAGTGCCCGTTGAGGTCATCCAGAAGGTCGGCAGCACCTTCACCGGCGTCGAGCACCGCATCGAGCCGGTCCGTGTGCTGGACGGCGTGACCTACTACAACGACTCCATCGGCACCAGCCCAACCCGCACCATCGCCGGTCTGCGCAGCTTTGACCAGAAGGTGATCCTCATTGCGGGCGGTTACGATAAGCACATCCCCTATGAGCCGCTGGCCCCGGAGGTCATCGCTCACGTCAAGAACCTCGTGCTGATGGGTGCCACCGGCCCCCGCATCGAGAAGGCTGTCCGTGAGCACCCGGACTTTGCCGCATCCGGCCTTGCCATCCAGCATGCTGACAATATGCAGCACGCCGTGGAGTTGGCCCGCGCCGCCGCACAGCCGGGGGATATCATCATCCTGTCCCCGGCCAGCGCTTCCTTCGACCTTTACCCCAACTTTGAGGTGCGTGGCCGCGAGTTCAAGAGCATCGTCAACGCGCTGAAATGATCAAACAGGTCACGACACAGAAGGAACGGCGGCGCTTTTACAACGTCTGCCGAGGCAAGCTCTGCATGGGGGCGACCCTGCCGCTGGCGCTGGAACTGTTCGGCAAAAGCCAGCCGGGCCGCTTCTTTGCCGGGCCGACGCTGGCGCTGGATATCGGCGGCAGCACCGCTTGGATGGCGGGCCATGCAAACCCCGAAGAGCTGGCTGGATTTCTCCGCTTTTGCGGGTGCCGGGCCGTCATCCTCGACGAAGCCGAGGCCGCCCCGCCCGCCGGGTGGACCCGTGCGAGAACCCACAGCATCTTCGGCCTCACACCGGGGCGGCAGCTGCCGCAGCCCCATGCGGACGAAACGCTCTGGGCCTCCCTGCGCTTGGAACGGGAGCCGTCGGCGTACCCGGTGGCGGAGGAGCTTTTCCCGGACCGCCCCGCCCGGCGGGATGATTTCTACTCCGAGCTGTGCTCCAAGCGCAGCCGGGGAAAAGCCCGCGTCTGGGCCCTGATGCAGGGGGAAGAGATCGCTTGCACCGTGGGAGCCTATGCCATTGCGAACGGGCAGGCCTACATGGCCTGTGGGCAGACGGCAGAGGAACTGCGCGGCAAAGGCATCGGCGGGCGGCTCATCGTCCAATTGGCGAACGAGCTTTCCGCCGAGGGCTTGCAGCCCGTCTTCCTGTGCAGCCCGGAGCGTGTGCACTTTTATACCCGCCTCGGCTTCGAGAAACTCGGAGAATATGCACGGTATGAGCAAACAGAAAATTAAAATCGGCTGAATCAGAAAATCGGAAAAGCGTTTGCGCCGACTGGCGCACCGCCCGATTTTCTGGTGAAGCCAACTGCTTTGGGGTTATTAGGGGCGAGCAGCCCCTGATTCGTGCCCGCGCCTCGAAAAAGCGGTGCTTTTCTGGTACTCTTTTGGCAAGCAAAAGAGTACATACTCTACGTAAAAAATAAAACGAAAACCTAAGGATTCGATATGTCAATGTTAAGCCACTTTTTTGATTTCAAACCCGAAGTGCTGGCCCTCGATGAAAAAGCCATGGAACTCTGCCAGCCCTACTTCAGACACATGGAAGAGATCCGCGATTACAACCAGCTCAAGATGCTGAAAGCCTTTGCGGATACCCAGATGTCCTCCACCGATATGCTGGGCACCACCGGCTACGGCCTGTGGGATACCGGCCGCGCCAAGCTGGAGCAGATCTTTGCCGAGGTGATGGGGGCGGAGGACGCCCTCGTCCGCAGCCAGTTCCAGAGCGGCACGCATACGCTGGCCGTGGCGCTGTTCGGTCTGCTGCGGGCAGGGGACACCCTGCTGGCTGCCACCGGCCGCCCCTACGATACGCTGGAAGGCGTCATCGGGTTGGACGGCAAGGGCAAGGGCACCGGCACCCTGATGGACTACGGCGTCAAGTACGACGAAGCCCCCCTCAAGGCCGACTTCACCCCGGATTACGACCGGATCGCTCAGAAGGCACCGGGGGCCAAGGTCTGCCACATCCAGCGCAGCCGCGGCTATCTGCAGCGGAATGCCTTTGACCTCGCCACCATCCGAAAGATCGCCGATACCGCCCGCGCCGCCAACCCGGAGATCATCATCTTCGTGGATAACTGCTACGGCGAGTTCACCCAGACGGAGGAACCCTGTCAGGCAGGGGCCGACCTCGTGGTCGGCAGCCTCATCAAGAACCCCGGCGGCGGCATCGCCCCCACCGGCGGCTACATCGCGGGCCGCCGCGACCTCGTGGAGCTGTGCGCCTACCGGCTGAACGCCCCCGGCCTCGGCAAGGATCTGGGCTGTACACTGGACACCCCGCGCGACATGTATCTGGGCTTTTACTATGCGCCCGGCGTCGTCTGTGAGGCCATCAAGACCGCCATCTACGCCCAGTGTCTGCTGGAGCTGGTGGGGAAAAAGCCCATCCCGCGCTACTGCGAGGATCACAACGACATCGTGACCTGCTTCGACGCGGGCACCGCCGATGCCCTCATCGGCTTCTGCCGCGGCGTTCAGGCGGCCAGCCCCGTGGACAGCTACGCCGCCCCGGAACCCTCGCCGGAACCGGGCTATACCGATGAAGTCATCATGGCCAGCGGCAGCTTTACACAGGGCAGCACCATTGAGCTCTCCTGCGACGGCCCCCTGCGCGAGCCTTATACTTGCTACTTACAGGGCGGCCTGAACTTCGCCGCCAGCCGCGCGGGTGTGCTGCTGGCTGTGCAGAATGCTTACTTTAAGGAGTAACTCTTCCCGTCATTGCCCACGTGATAAGGCCCCCTCTGAGGGGGGCTTTCGCCGAAGGCGGACTGGGAGAGTTTACAGGAGAAAGTTATGCCTGTTTTAAGCGATCGTGTCGGCACGTTTACCGACTCCGTCATCCGCCGTATGACCCGGATCAACAACCAATATCACTCCATCAATTTGTCACAGGGGTTCCCGGATTTTGACCCGCCGAAGGAACTGCTGGACACACTGGCTCAAACGGCTTACAAAGGCCCGCACCAGTACGCCGTGACCTTCGGCGCCCAGAATTTCCGCGAAGCACTGGCGAAAAAGACGAGCCCCGCCCTCCATCATGAAGTGGACCCCAACACCGAGGTCTGCGTCACCTGCGGCGGCACCGAGGCCATGATGGCCGCGATGATGACCATCTGCAACCCCGGTGATAAGGTCATGATCTTCTCGCCGTTTTACGAAAACTACGGCGCAGATGCCATCCTCTCCGGGGCGGAACCCATCTATATCCCGCTGGTCCCGCCGACTTATGAGTTTGACCTCAGCCTCATTGAAAAGGGCTTTGCAGAGGGGGCCAAGGCGCTGATCCTCTGCAACCCCTCGAACCCCTGCGGCAAGGTCTTCCGCCGTGATGAGCTGGAGGCCATCGCAAAGCTCGCGCTGAAGTACGATGCCTTTGTCGTCACCGACGAGGTGTATGAGCACATCGTCTACGCCCCCAACGAGCATATCTGCATGGCCAGTCTGCCCGGTATGTTCGAGCACACCATCACCTGCAATTCGCTCTCCAAGACCTACTCCATCACCGGCTGGCGTCTGGGCTACCTCATCGGCCCGGCCGAGGTCATCGAAGGGGCTCGCAAGGTCCACGATTTCCTCACGGTGGGCGCGGCGGCTCCCTTGCAGGAAGCTGCCGTTGCCGGGCTGGAAATGCCGCAGAGTTACTACGAGAATTTGTGTGCGCTTTATACCGAAAAGCGCGACCATTTCCTCGCCGGGCTCGACCGCATCGGCCTGAAGCACAATGTCCCGCAGGGCACATATTTCGTGATGATCGACATCTCGGACTTCCTCGCCCTGCCGCAGTTTGCGGGTTGGACGGACTTGCAGTTCTGCGAGTGGATGATCCGCGAGGTCGGCGTAGCCGCCGTGCCCGGTTCCAGCTTCTTCCGGGAGCCGGTGAACCACCTCATTCGGATGCACTTTGCAAGAGGAACGGACGTCCTCGATGAAGCGGTTCGCCGCATGGAAAAGTTGACAGCGCTTTTGAAATGAAGACAGAAAGTGTGAAAACAATGAACAAGGTAACTCCCATTGACTCTGAAATGCTGGCCCGTTTTGAGCAGGGCTACGAAGCACGCCCCGGGCTGCAGGTGATGTCCAACGCCATCTCCCGCACCGCCCTGCCGGATGCCGCCTTTGTGCCCGCCGCTGCGGCCAAGCTCCAGATGGACTTCTCCGTTCTGGTCAAGACCAACAACATCACCAACCAGAAGCAGAGCGGCCGCTGCTGGATGTTCTCCACCCTGAACGTCCTGCGTCAGCGGGTCATCGAGAAGTGCAAGCTGGAGGATTTCTCCATCTCGCCCACCTATCTGGCCTTCTATGACAAGCTGGAAAAGGCAAACCTCTTCTTTGAGAACATCATCCACTTCGCCGGTCAGGAACTGGACGACCGCGAGACCTTTACCCTGATGGGCAATCCGCTGCCGGACGGCGGCCAGTGGGATATGGCCATCAGCCTGATTAAAAAGTACGGCGTCGTGCCCTCTTGGGTCATGCCGGAAACGGTCCACTCCACCGGCACGGCCAAGTATCTGCCTATCCTGACCCGCAAGATGCGGGAGGATGCGCTGGAACTGCGCGCCCTCGTCCGCGCGGGCAAGGACCCCGCCGCCCGCCGCGAGGAGATGCTGGCGGAGATCTACAACGCCCTGCGCATCCTCTACGGTCAGCCGCCCAAGACCTTCGACTTTGAGTACACCGATACCGACAAAGTTTACCACTGCGACCGCGGCCTGACCCCGAAGAGCTTCCTTGAAAAGTACGTGGGCAACGATTTTGACGATTACGTCGTCATCATCTCTTCGCCCATCCACGAGATCAACCGCACCTACTGCCAGCCGTTCATGGGCGACGTGGTGGAGGACAATATGTTCTGGCTCAACCTGTCGCAGGAAGAGCTGGAAGACCTGACCATCCGCCAGCTTCAGGCCGGGGAGGGCGTCATGTTCAGCTGCGACTGCCACCCGGACGGCGACCGTGCCAACGGCTATTGGGACCCCGACTGCTTCCAGTACGGCGAAGTGCTGGGCGGCCTGACCTTCCATATGACCAAGGCCGAGCGGCTGCTCACCCGCGACAGCACCATGAACCACTGCATGATGTTCTGCGGCGTCAATCTGGAGGAGAACGGCACCGCGAACCGCTGGAAGATCGAGAACAGCTGGGGCGATGCCTCCGGCCAGAAGGGCTACTTCATCGGCAGCGAGAAGTGGTTCAAGGCCAACGTCTATCAGGTCACGGTCCGCAAGAGCCTGCTGAGCGATGCCCAGCGCGCCCTGCTGGATCAGGAGCCTCTGCCCATGAAGCTGTGGGACCCGCTGGCATAAACTTACGTATGAAAAAATGCTCTGCCATTTCTGCGTGGCAGAGCATTTTTTGTGTCCTCAATCTTCCAGCAGGGGCAGCGCCAAGGTAAAACAGCTCCCTTTGCCCACTTCGCTTTCCAGCGTGATCTCGCCGTGGTGCAGGTGGGCCAGCTCCTGCGCGATGGTCAGGCCAAGGCCGGTGGAATCGTGCTTGGTGTCAGCGGTGGTGTGGAAGTAGCGGTCAAAGACGGCGGCTTGGTCTTCGGGAGCGATGCCGCAGCCGGTGTCCTGCACAAGGACGAGGGCGCGGCCCTCCGCAGCGAAGCTGTGGACCGTGATGGTGCCGCCGGCGGGGGTGTAGTGGATGGCGTTGGTTACGAGGTTCTGGACGATCTGCTGCAGCCGCATGGCGTCGCCCCAGATGGGCAGCTCGGCGTCGAACCGGGTCGTCAGCGTGACGCCTTTTTTCGCGGCCTCGTTTTGGCAGCTCTCACAGACGGCCGCAGCAGCCTCGCTGAGGGAGACGCGGTCTTCGTTGAGCATCACCTGCTTCTGCTCCAGCTTAGCGGCGAGGAACAGGTCCTCCGTCAGCCGCCGCAGAAAGCTCATCCGCTGCTGCATGGCGGGCAGAAGGGCGGGCAGGGCGTCAGGGGCAGCTTCCAGCGTGTCAAGCCCGCTGGACACCGCGAACAGCGGGCTGCGCAGGTCGTGGAAGATGTTCAGCATCATGCTCTTGCGGGCTTCACTCTCCTCGGTCAGGGCGCGGGTGCGCTGGACCACCCGCTCATCTAGCTCCCGCGCCAGATGCTCGGTGCGGTCGAACTGCAATGCGAACCGGCGGCAGACGAAGGTCATGCAGCCCAGCGTGAAGGGAATGTCGTAGATGCGGGCGCAGCGCACCAGATAAAACTGGATACTCTCCGAAAAGAAGGGAAGATCCAGCCCCGGCAGGATGACCCATATCCGCAGCCCGGCGGTTACCGCGTAGGGGAAGAGCAGCAGCAAAACGGAAGCGGAGCCTTTGGCGTAAGCAAGAAGGAGCAGTCCCATGCAGTAGATCATGCCGCCGAACAGGGCCGCAGCACGCACACGGGCGTCGGAGTGGAGCGCGATCGGGAAATAGCCCATGGTCAATACCAGCACCAGCAGCTTTTGGGTTCGGCTGACGGGGGCGACGCCGGTGAGCGCGGAGCTCAGCAGGATGGGGGCCAGCACGGTCAGCGGGAAAAAACAGCGCTTCAATGCCGCAGCCACAGGGTCAAGGCTGATGGGGGAGAGGATGATCGCCGCGCCCCATGCGATGAGCACCGCGAGATAGAGCAGGAAATACCCCAGCTCCCGCTGGTGCTTATAATAATAGAGCGCCAGCACCACCGCCGCGAGGGTGCAGAAGACCGTGACGGCCAGCCATTGCAATGTGGTGCGCAGGGTGAGCGCAGTCTGCCCCTCTGCCGGGTAACGGTCGGCCCATGTGGTGAACAGGATCTCAGCGTCTTGGGCCGGGGCACCCGGATAGGCCAGCGGCGGCAGCTGTGCATTGTACCAGATGCCCGCCAGCGCGATGCCCACGGCCAACACGATGGCCCCCAGCATTACCAGAACCTTTTTTCTTGTCATGATCGTCCTCCCGAAAAGCCGCAAACTTCCCCGAACCAGTTGAGCCAAAACGGTTGAGAAAGAGTGCGAAATAAGGTATACTAAAATCAGTATATCAGATTTTCGTGAAAAAGGGGAGAGCAAAAGGATGATCCGTGTGCTTTTGGTGGAGGATGACCCGGTGATCCGGGATACGACCTGCTACTTTTTGAAAAGCCGGCAGAATTTTGAGGTCGTCTGTGCCGAGACGGGCGGCGAGGCGCTGAGCCATGCCCGCGAAAACTTCGATGTGATCCTGATGGACATCCTGCTGCCGGATACCAATGGCATGGACCTATGCCAGCGGCTGCGAAGCTGGCACCACTGCCCCATCATCTTTACTTCCTGCCTTGATGACACGGATACTGTGGTACGTGCGCTGGAATTGGGCGGCGACGATTTTCTGACCAAACCTTATAACAACAAGGTCCTGCTGGCCCGCATCATGGCGAACATCCGCCGGGTGCAGATGGATGCCGCCGAACCCAGCGTCAACGGCTACCACTGCGCGGCTTTTACGCTGGATTCCAACAGCCACTGTGTCGAAAAGGACGGCCAGAGCATCCATCTGGCGGATATGGAGTTCCGCATCCTGTCGCTTTTTGTCCGGTACCCGAACAATTTCTTCACAGCCAACGAGCTGTACCAGAAGATCTGGGGCAAGGACAGCCTCGGCGATGTGCGCACGGTGCAGGTGCACATCCACAATCTGCGCAGCAAGATCGAGCCGGACCCGGCCAAACCCATCTACCTGAAAAATGTCTGGGGCAAAGGCTATGTCTTCCGCCCGGATGGGCGGGAAGAATGACGCGGGCTCTTTCTTTTTTTCGCATTGACCCGCTGAAGTAAGGAGGGATGGAAATGCTGCAACCGAGACTGGTAAAAGTGGAACCGCTTCCTCAAATGAAACTGCGCCTGTCATATGAAACCGGGGAAATAAAGGTGTTTGATGTGGAACCCTATGCGATGGGTTCGTGGTTTAGCAAACTGAAGGATGATAACTACTTCAAAACGGTTCAGATGCTGCCCGGCGGAATTGGAATCGAATGGCCGGAAGGACAAGATATTGCCCCGCATGAACTTTATGAAAATAGTATCGCAGTGAAAAAAACTGCCTGATAAATTCGGAAAAAGGAAAGAGCTTGATTTCCAAGGCCAAAAAATCGTTAACTGAAAAGCGCCCACTTCTTAAAGAAATTTAAGCGGTGGGCGCTTTGCTTTCCATGAATTTGACTGTTATTTGACAAACGAAGAGCAAAAGCAGCATTTTATGGCAAGGAAGCGGCTGAGAACCTTAAAGATTCTTAAAGGACATGGGGTAAACTTTGTGTTAAATTATTATCGAACGAAGTGCGCGCGGCCCCACATGCCGCGCGATTCGATTGAAGTAGATGGTAAACGAAGAACACACGAAGAAGAGAAGAAAGGAACTCCCGCAATGAACAAGATCTCGCGCAAAGGTTTTCTGAAGATCGCGGCCGCTGCGGCCATGTCCGGTGTTACCGCCGGTGCACTGGCTGCCTGCAACTCCGCCAGCTCCTCCACCGCCGCTTCCAGCGCAGCGGCCCCCGCCGGCACCTACATCCCCGGCACCTATGAGGGCACCGCAGAGGGCATTTCCTCCACCGTCAAGGTCACCATGACCTTCTCCGACAGCGCTGTGACCAATGTAGTGGTCGATACCTCCGGCGAGACCGCTTCCTACGGCGCTGCCGCTGCAGATCAGCTCAAGGAGCAGCTGCTGGCTGCCGGTTCTGCCGAGATCGACGGCGTGTCCGGCTCCACCGTGACCTCCGAGGCTGTCATGAAGGCCGCCAAGAGCTGCTTTGCACAGGCCAAGGGCGAAGCCACCGTGTCCAGCGTCCAACTGCCCACCGGCGACGAGACCGATTGGCTGGGCAAGGAGCCTGATATCGACGAGGCCGCCATCACCGAGACCGTGGACACCGACATCCTCATCGTGGGCGCAGGCAACGGCGGTATGTTTGCTGCCGCTTATGCAGCCGCCAACGGCCTGAACTTCCGCATCATCGAGCAGAATGCTGTAGTGCAGGACACCCGCCACTGGTACGGCGCCATCGACTCCGCTGCTGCCAAAGCCGCCGGTGCCCCCGCGACCGATAAGGCCAAGCTGCTGAGCGAGATCTCCCGCTATGCTTCCGGCAAGTGTGACCAGCGCGTTGTCAAGACTTGGATCAACGAGTCTGCTGCCATGCACGATTTCATGCGCAGCATTCTGGAAGATAAGTTCGGCTGGGAGTGCGAGTTTACTTCTGGTGCTGAGGCTGCTTGGCCCGCCGAGAACGCCGAGCACAACACCGATTATCTCTACCCCGTGCAGGAGCACAACTACCGCGCCAGCGAGTCTGCTGCCGGGCTGCAGCGCAACGAAGCCCTGCAGCAGTACATTGAGGAGCTGGGCTACGGCATCGACTTCAAGACCAGCCTTGCCAAGCTGGAGAAGGATTCCTCCGGCCGCATCACCGGTGTCATCGCCCAGAGTACTGAGGACGACCACTTCATCCGCTACAATGCAAATCTCGGCGTCCTGCTGGCTTGCGGCGGCTTCCCCGGCAACCCCTACATGATGGAGCAGCTGGACCCGCTGGGTACCTCCGTCACCACCGCTTGTTCCTACTCTCCGGCCGATAAGGGCTACGGCATCCGTGCCGCTGTCTGGGCCGGTGCAAACCTCGACAAGGAAGCCGCTCCCATGCTGTTCGACCGCGGCATCATCGCTCCCGGCGTGGATGCGGGCTATATGGACAGCGAGAACGCTTTTGGCGGCAAGGCTTTCCCCGGCAAAATCAAGCAGTACAACCCCGGCACCCAGCCCTTCCTGAAGGTCAACCGCAATGGCGAGCGCTTTGCCAATGAGAGCTGCCCCTACAACGATATCGTCTACGCCGCTGCCCACCAGCCGGGCCGCGTCTACGCACAGATCTGCGACGCCAACATTCTGGAAGACGTCAAGCGCTTCCACACCATCGGCTGCTCCGCACAGACCCGCAACGCCGGTGAGGACTACATCAAGAGCCAGATGGAGAATGCAGAGAAAGAAGGCTGCTTCTTCAAGGCGGACACCATCGAGGAGCTGGCGGACAAGCTTGGCTTCACGGGTGACGCCAAGGAGACCTTCCTTGCCACCGTGGACCGCTACAACGAGCTGTACGACCAGCAGAACGACGAGGACTTCGGCAAGCCCGCTTACCGCCTGAGCGCCATCCGCACCGCACCCTTCTATGGCTGCTGGCTGGGCGCCTCTCTGCTGACTACCGAGCAGGGCATTGCCATCAACGAGAAGGGTCAGGCACTGGACAGCGACAATAAGCCCATGCCCGGCCTGTACGTCACCGGCGATATGTCCGGCTCCTTCTTCGCCAACAACTACCCCTGCCTCATGGCAGGCGTGGCCATGGGCCGCACCCTGACCTTCGCCATGAAGGCCGTCAAGCAGATGGCTGGTCTGGAGTAAGCATTCTCTCCAAAACCGCATAAAAACGCAGCGCCGCAGAAGACCAAAAACCTTCTGCGGCGCTGTTTCTTTTCCCTCTATACACAAAAATCAAAGGCAAGCGGCTTTTCAGCACACGGCGCGGGTGACCGGGGCCAGCGGCTCGACAATAGCGGGGTGCATCCCTTCGCGGTAGTCGAGGTCGCCCTGATCCAAGCCGCGCAGCAGCACTTCGGCGGTTGCGATGGGCACGCTGTGCATATCGCACAGGCGGAGCAGATTTTGCTCGATGGAATTGCCGCTGTCCGCCTTGAGCGGGTCGCGGAAGAAGAGGACCAGATCCACTTCATCACAGGCGACGCGGGCGGCAATCTGCTGGATACCGCCCAGACGGCCGGAGAGGTAGCAATGGACCGGGAGGCCGGTGGCCTGATTCAGCATCCGGCCGGTGGTGCCGGTGGCGATGACCGTGTTGCGGGAAAGGATCCCACTGTAGGCGGTACAGAACTGAAGCGCGAGTTCTTTGCGGGAATCGTGTGCGAGGATGGCGATCGTCATATTCACTCTCTCCTTTTCCTAATGTCTGAAGGCGGATATGCTTTTTTGAACTGAAGTTCAGGGAAAGACAATTTCAAATTTGAACAATTCAACCTATAAAACTGATTCCATATGTTCCAATATAGTTTTACCGCGCCAAAATAGGCCTTGTCAAGAGAAAAATCGTCTTTTTTGATGGTTCATACCCTGAAAGTATGACTTTGTTTTTGTGGAGAATAGAGAAAACTTGGATGCAACCATCCATAAATACGAAAAATACTTTTGAAGCATCGAGCGAAACTGTTTTCGATGAAAAAACAGTCCATGGGACAAAACAAAAGTGCAAAATAACAAAACTCCCCCAGCCACTGCCTTGCGGTGGCTGGGGGAGTAAGATCGATCACCGGATCTGTCCATCTCCATGGATGACATACTTATAGCTGCACAGCTCCTGCAAGCCCATGGGGCCGCGGGCGTGGAGTTTCTGGGTGGAGATGCCCATCTCACAGCCAAGGCCGAACTCGCCGCCGTCGGTGA
>OLOZ01000753.1_pt1 | contig 26235 bp, 20 predicted proteins | sample 1673021 | NCBI WGS metagenome assembly OLOZ01 (sample SAMEA3136747, study PRJEB25190) | human gut metagenome | biome: human gut; feature: human-associated habitat; material: faeces | place: Austria | collected 2013 | reverse complement strand
ACTTACAGGCTGCTATCTGTGACGAGTACATAGCCGTAATTGATGTAAAACCATATGCATCCGATATGGAATGCTTTGTACCCTTGATGGAAAAATTCAGCCACACATACGGTCATTATCCGAAATATCCGGTTGCGGATGCAGGATACGGTTCTTACAATAATTATCTTTATTGTGAAGAACATGGCATGGAAAAATACATGAAATTTACCATGTACAAAAAGGAAACAACGGACAAAAAATACCATGAAAATCCGTATCGTGCTGTAAACTTTTCAAAAGATGCGGATGGAAATCTCATATGTCCAAACGGGCAGAAATTTCTCTTTAAGAGAAGACAGCATGTGAAATATAATAAATATGGGAGAACAGAAGAACTGTATGAATGCGAATCTTGTGAAGGATGCCCTCATAAGCAGGACTGTTGTCCAAGAGCACACAAAAACCGAACAATCCGAATGAATGAAGAATTAACTGCCATCCATCAGGAAGTACTGAAAAATCTTGAGTCCATACATGGTGCTCTTTTAAGAATGAACCGGAGCATTCAGTCCGAAGGTACCTTTGGTGTGTTAAAGTGGGACAGATCGTATAAAAGATTATTCCGAAGAGGCGAGAAAAATGTAATTCTCGAACTTACACTGATCTCATGTGGATTCAATCTTTATAAATATCACAACAAGAAGCAAAGACAAATGAAAGTTGCTTAAAACTTAAGCGTTATTGGCTTAGGTTTATTAAGTGCACCATTTTTTTGACAAAAATGTACATGTTTGATCAGCAACAGAAAGATTCATACAAAGAAACGCCAGAACCGGCATTTGCCGGAACTGGCGTTTCTTTATCTACGGACTTATTTTACAGCCCCTTTTGTGGCTAAAACAATAGATTAATCATAATTTTCGTCGGTGTCCAGCTCTTGGGCATCGGCATCTTTTAAGTAATTATCTAAACAAAAAGTTGCCTGATTACACGGAAAGTTTGAAAAAAGATAGACACTACTATCTGTACGGAGTAATCGGGAACGTCCTACAGCCTGCTCTAATTCAGAGGAGATTAGATAAAATTGAATACGCTGTAAGCTTATATTCTTGTATGCCATCATTAAAAATTGGTATCCTTTATAACTAACTTTTCGATTTTTTAGGGAACCGTGTTCTGATATACCGATAGAAAAGGCAATCAACTGATATAGATAGGAAGGGAAATGTGGAGTTCCAATAATTACTCCATTTTTTCCAGAATAATAATCTGTACCAGTAAGGTTTCCAAAATGTAAGGTGTGTTCCAGAGGAATATCATTTTCATATTTCTTGAAAGTGATACCATAATATACATTGTCTGTGTTAGCCATTATTTTTTTGAATAATGTAGAAACAGTAGGACAATGCAGAGTGTCTTTTTCTGTAAGGTCTTTTATTGCTTTCCTGCTCATGGAATACCACGGATACTGAATCAGATGACCTTTATAAGCAGCCTGTTCAATTTCATGATAAATTATTTTTCTTTCAGGAAAGAATAAGTTGTAGATGTCTTCATCTAATGTTGCGGATAGTATAATCAGCTTACATTTTGGGAGTCGAATTGGAGCAAGATATTTAATGCTATCTTTCTGTTTCATATAGCAGTCTGCCTTCACAAAATCAGTGAGATTATCGGTGACTTGGCTGTTTTTAATTATACCTGTATCAAGCTCAAAAGAATAACGGTTTTTGTTATGTCGGCATTTATTATCCTTTAATTCCAGCAAATCTTCAATTTCCATTCGTTTTTCTATGGGGAATATGTTTTCTTCTAAAGTTTTTTTAAGAGAAGAAAGCTGAATAGAGCCAGTGCGTGTAAGCATCGTATATAAAATATCTTCGTCTATTAATACTTCAAAACTTTTTAATAGTTGATGTGGAAGTGATAAAAAGCGGGCATGGGTCATAATAACGCATTTTGAAGGATGAGCTAATGCTGTCTCTGGATGGAGATAATTCATAAATATTGAATTGTCGGTTAGTTTATGAGCATATGTTTCTATAGAGTCCAAAGCCTCTTTAATAAATCCCTTATTATAATATTCCTCGATAGTTTGATGAAGTTTTGGTGGTAAAGGTAAATCATCAAAAGAAGGTATTTCTAATATATTATCTTTTCCTATTTTTTGGACGAGTTCTGTTTTTAGATTATTTGTGGGTACTGCAATCAAGAGCGGCTTTTTATGTTTCTTTGATTTAATTAAGTTGACATATAGTGTTGTCTTACCTATTCCAGTCTGCCCCGGAATTAAGTGGATATTTGCAGCTTTCTTTTTGATTGCAGCATTTAGCTCCGAAGATACCTGTTCCACACATTCATCTATAGAAATGTAGTTTTGTTTATTAGAATATGTAATCTGTTTTCTGCCACGTAATGTTTCTAATAGATTTTTTGCATGATTGCAGTTATTCGCATATTTACACACATGACATCCAGTAGGATTATAATTCTCTTTTTTTATGTAACTAATATCATATTTCCATTTATCTATATTGGAATCAGGATAATATTCTTTTAGCGTTTCTAAAAATATCTTTTGGTATCCAGATAAAAAGAGGATATTAGTAGCTAATAAGTATTTTTCATTATGACTCAAAGGTTCTCCAGAACCAGTAAAAAAATCTTTCCATAACTTGCAACACATACATATTTTGTTGGAAGATACTTTTTCTAACATAGAAATATCTGCTTTTTTATGTATGCAGTGAGAGGAAGAGATATTTTTGTCTTCTTCATTTGATTCATAAAATATGATTTTTGAAGAAGTTTTTGGAATATATAACTCATATTTAATATTGCTTCTTATTTTTTCTTCATTTTTTATATAAAAAAAAGAAGAACACCCGCATTGAGTATTGTATTCTTGAATATCAAGATGATTGTTATTTATGTTGAGTTTGTACTTGTGAGCAAAAGATTTTAAATTTCTGGAAAAATTTTTCTTGTCAGATACATAAAGAAATCTTTCGTATTCTCTTACTAAATTGCATACATTAAATGTATTTTCTCCTGTTTCGTCTACAACTTCATGAAATTCCCGTAATCCTTTTCCTCCATAAAATAATCTGGCAGTCTCAAAACAGTGTTTGTCTGCTTCTGGAAACATTTTTTTTAACATTTTTAAAATCATATCAGCTAACCATCTTTCTGTAATCGGAACGATATGACATAAGATGATTCTATATTTGGGGTGTTCGGGAGTAGAACTGAATGTATCGTAAGAAAATACAATCGGAAGATGGTATTCAACTAATTTCCTTTTGATTTTTTCATAATCAGGTTCGTCGTCAAAATCTATGCCGAATAATTGGCATTGCTCAAAATTTTCTTGTTTACTTGCCATTCCTTTAAAGGTTGCAGGGAGAAAAGCTTGACCTTGTTCGCCTACGCAATCTGCGATAGTTTTTATATCATAATAATTTTCTTCTTGTGGTAAACGCATTCTCATTTTTTTTGCATCACTGTCTGTTGGCTTGCTTGTATAGCAGTACTTATCAACTGTTGCTTTAATTTTCATTTTTCTTGCCTTCTTTCTTTTTAATATTTAAAAAGTGTTATAGATTTAATTATTTTTTATTAGAAATGGGAGAAAAGGCTTGTTTTATGTATTTTTTCAACATGGGAAAAGGATGTAGATGGTTATACGGGGCATCTTGTATAACCATCTACATCACAACAATTAATAGAATTTATGGATGTAATTGGAATTGTAATTTGCGGATTCTAATTTTTATTTTTATATTTTCTTTGGAGTATGGGCGATTTTCCCATATTGTAGAAAAAAATTAGACAGAATAAATTTTATGTGATTTAATAAAAGGGGAGGCATAAAAATGACATTTACAGAATGGATAAATACACAAGAGGATATATGTAGTAAACTAAGAGAGCAAGGATACGAAGAAAAGAATGACATTCGTAAATTTTTTAATGATAGAATTAGATGTATTTTAAACACACGTGATATACCTCTCAAAAATTTGTCACCTAAAAGAAGTTACGAACGAATATTTCAAATTAATAGGGATAACGAGAGAAGATGGTTTTTTCCAGAACTATTCAAAGAAGACGATGAAGAAGATAATACAGAAGCAGAAGAGAAAGAAAAAAATTGAACAAAAAGTGAAACACATTGAAAAATATAGATACATATAGCCTAAAAAAGAGATTTTAAGGAAATCTTTAAGAAAATTTTTCTGGAAAATGGAATAAAATAAGAGGAGGAGACAGCCATGGGTGTTGTAATCGGAAGAATGGACGGGCAGGTTGAAAAGATATTTTTGGGTAACAATTTAACAAGAAGTACAAAAAATTATGCTAAAATCTTGAAAGATGAGAGCTTGTCAGAAGAGGAAAAACAGCGTATTCTAGCAGCAGAGAAGAAAAAACAGGAAGAGGATATCATTTTATGAAGATTTCAGTAGCAATGGCATATTATAATGGCGGTACATATATAGAAGAACAGATGGACTCTATCTTATCACAGCTTGGAAATCAGGATGAGGTGATTGTATCTGTAGATGGGGCGAGTGATGGTTCAGAGCCCATTCTATTGAATATGGAAAAAAAGGATTGCCGAATTCAAGTTATAAAGGGTCCAGGTAAAGGAGTAGTGAAGAATTTTGAAAATGCGATTCGGCATTGTACAGGGGATATTATTTATTTATCCGATCAGGATGATATATGGAAGCCCGATAAGGTGAAAAAGGTGAATGCAGCCTTTGATAATTTAGAAGTAAAAGCAATTCTTCATGATGCAGAGATTACAGATGAGAATGGAAAGGCAACAGGAGCAGAAAGTCTTTTTGCTTTAAGGAAAAGTAAGCCAGGTATTTTAAAAAATCTTATCAAAAACAGTTACGTTGGGTGTTGTATGGCATTTCGAAAAGAGCTTATTCCAGTTATTTGCCCGATTCCTAAAGAAATGTATATGCATGACTACTGGATTGGAACAGCGGCAGAATATATGGGACAGGTTTGCTTTTTAAAAGACAAGCTCATTGGATATCGTAGGCATTCTTCTAATGTGACACAGATGACACATGGAAGTATTGACTTTATGGTAAAAAAGAGGATTGATATTATACGTTGCCTTGGTTTATTGAAAAAGCGTGTAAGGGAAATAGGATAATAAATATTAGAGATAAAAACAGTAAAAAGCAAGGAGAAAAGGCAGGTAAATAAATATATGAACATAAAAGAAGAGGGAAAGAAGATATGGCAGATAAGAAAGAAAATAAATAGAAAACATATTATTATTCTTTCTTTTTTCATGCCATTAATCGTTATGATTGGCTGCTGTATTGCATTTGGAGTACAGCCATTTGGAGATAATTCACTTTTAATTATTGATGGATTGCATCAGTATATGCCATTTTATTCTATTTTATATGATAAATTAAAAAGTGGAGGAAGTCTTTTCTATAGTTTCCGTGCTGGACTTGGAATTAATTTTTTATCATTATATGCGTACTATTTATCCAGCCCTTTGAACCTTTTAATTTTATTTTTTAAAAAGAGTCAGTTAAATATGGCAGTTAGTTTGATTATTGTGTTAAAGGTTGCAATCAGCGGACTGACAGCAGGAATTTACTTTTCGTCAAAGAGCAAGAAACCAGGGCTCCCTGTTTTAATGATTTCTATGGCATATGCTTTATCGAGTTATATGGTTGGTTACTGTTGGAATGTTATGTGGCTTGATGCGATTATGATTTTTCCGATTGTCATGATGGGATTAGAAGATCTGATAGATAGGAAAGACGGAAGATTATACTGCTTTGCCTTATTCTACGCTTTATATTGCAATTACTATATTGCTTTTATGATTTGTATTTTTGTAGTAATCTGGTATATTTTATACTCATTTAAAAGTGTAAAGCAGTTCTTCTTCCGGGGAATAGCATTTACATTCTATTCATTTCTGGCAGCAGGAATGGCGGCGCTTATGCTTATTCCGGCATATCTTGGAATTAAGCAAACAGCATCCGGGAAATCCATGAGTTTGCCAGAGCATAGCTTTTTAACGAACGCAGCAGATTTACTTAATCGGCAGTTTGCAATGTGGACACCAATCACTTATGATAACTTCGATGGAAATGCGAATCTTTATATTGGTATTTTTACAGTTTTAGCAGTGGTGCTGTATCTACTAAATAGTAAGATTAAAATTAGTGAAAAAATAAAAAAAGTATTGTTGATTGGATTTTTCTATTTAAGCTTCAGTGAGATGATTTTGAATTTTATCTGGCACGGATTCCATGATCAGTATGGAATACCAAATCGTTTTTCATTTTTATTTGGATTTGTGCTGCTGTATATGCTTTGGGAAGTCTTTGAAAACTTAGAGGGGACAAAAGGATGGCATATAGCCTTAGCCTGTATGGCAGGAGTCGGACTTTTAGTATATGCCAGAGCGAAAGGAACGAATCCACTTGATGATGAAGTCTATGGTGTGGCAGGAATGCTTTTTATCTTATATGGAATGTTATTATTCTTGTATACATTGTCTCGTAAGAGAAAAGGCTGGTATAAAAATGTTTTTTGCATAGTAGCACTTATTGAAATTGTAGCGACAGCATTTATGGGATTTAATGAAAATGGACAGATTGCTGTTCCGAAGTTTTTCTATGGTGTAAATGATATGGAAAAGGCGGTAGCTTCACTAGAAGATAAAACATTTTATAGAAGTGAACTTGCCAGTTCTCTGATTGTTGATGAAAATGCATTATATCCAATCAATGGTGTAGGGTTATTTGGTTCTACCGCTTCAGATAGTATGGTTAATCTGATGGACAATCTGGGATTTTATACAGGTTGTAATGAATATCTCTATAAAGGCGCGACTCCGGTAACGAATCTTCTTTTAAATGTAAAATATCTTTATTACCATCAGGAAGATACTCTGAATACGGACTTTGAATATGTAAAGAGGGAAGGCGCGTTTAATATTTATAAGAACCCAGCAAGAGAAATGTCAATGGGATATCTTATGAATCTTTCTGTAGAAGACTGGGATTCTGAAAGTGCTTATCCATTCCGTGTACAGAACAGTCTTGGAAAGCAGGCATTTGGTGTTTCGGAGCTATTTCATAATGTTGAGATTGCTGATCCGGCAACGAATGGCTGTACGGCATCGAAAACGAATGATGGAGAATATTATTTTGAATACAAAAGCACACAGGCAGATAATATGGTCTTTACGATTCCTGTCACAAAAACAATAGATGATTTGTATCTTTTTTATGATGGAACACAGGTAGAAAATGCACAGATTACAATAGATGGAACAAACGTAAAGTCTGGAGACTTAGATGGATATATGCTACCAATAGGAAAAGTATCTGCTGGATCTGAAGTAAAAGTAACTTTCCAGCTAAAGGGAGAGACAGAGACAGGATATGTGCGTCTTTCAGCAGCAGATTTTGACCAGAAGGAATACAATAACCTTAAAGAAGAAACAGCAGACAGAGCATTTATAGTCAGAGATTATTCAAGCAATTATATAGAAGGTAATGTAAATGCTAAAACAGACCAAACTTTATTTTTCTCAATCCCATATGATGAGGGATGGTACGTAGAGGTAGATGGAAAACCAGCAGATATGTGGGCGGTAGGAAATGCTTTTCTTGGAATAGATGTTTCTGCCGGCGAACATACCGTTTCGTTAAGTTATACGTCACCAGGAGCCTCTGCAGGATGGAAGATCAGTTCTTTAGCAATAGTAATCTTTTTGGGTAGCTGTTTTGTAAAATCTCGATATAAATCTGATATAAAAAAGAAAGAATAAAGATAGATTTTGGAAATATTTTTCACCTAAAGATATGGTAAACTAGAACATGTTTGAAAAATGCTTTCTGCAAAATTTCCCACGAGTGTGTAGATTGCAGGAATGATTTTTCAAACACACTCTGGAAAAAGAAAAGGAGGAAATGATGATGTTTAGAAAGAAATTGATTGCTTTATCCGCTATGCTGATAGCGGGTTTACTGGTATTTCAGGCCAATGTATCAGCAGATGCTATAGAGGAGAAGCCATATCTGTCACTTGGAGCAGATTTAACGGCTACTCAAAAGAGAAAAGTGTTGGAACTTCTGGATGTTAAGGAAGACGAACTTGATCAGTATAAAGTTGTAAAAGTAACAAATAAAGATGAGCATGCCATCATTAAAAATTGGTATCCTTTATAACTAACTTTTCGATTTTTTAGGGAACCGTGTTCTGATATACCGATAGAAAAGGCAATCAACTGATATAGATAGGAAGGAAAATGTGGAGTTCCAATAATTACTCCATTTTTTCCAGAATAATAATCTAATCTGGCAGTCTCAAAACAGTGTTTGTCTGCTTCTGGAAACATTTTTTTTAACATTTTTAAAATCATATCAGCTAACCATCTTTCTGTAATCGGAACGATATGACATAAGATGATTCTATATTTGGGGTGTTCGGGAGTAGAACTGAATGTATCGTAAGAAAATACAATCGGAAGATGGTATTCAACTAATTTCCTTTTGATTTTTTCATAATCAGGTTCATCGTCAAAATCTATGCCGAATAATTGGCATTGTTCAAAATTCTCTTGTTTGCTCGCCAGACCATTATAGGTTGCTGGGAGGAAAGCCTGTCCATGTTGCCCTACGCAATCTGCTATAGTTTTTATATCATAATAATTTTCTTCTTGTGGCAAATGTATTCTCATTTTTCTTGCTTCACTGTCTATAGGTTTGGTCGTATATCTGCACTTATCAAGTGCTACTTTGATTTTCATTTTTTTACCAGCTTTCTATTTAATATTTAGAAAGTGTTATAAACTTAATTATTTTTTATTAGAGATGGGAGCGAGGATTTGGTTTAGATATTTTTTTCAACATGGGAGAAGGTGTAGATAGTTATAGAAGGAATATATGGCTGTGAAAAATGGAATGAGTAGGGAAAAATGGAAGATGATTTGTGGATTACAATTTTTATTTTTATATTTTATTCAGAATATGGGCGTTTTTCCCATGTTGTGAACAAAAATTAGACATAATTAATTTTGTGTGATTTAATAAAAGAAAATCAGAGGGGGTATATAAAATGACATCCAATAAAAGAAAAACGGAGAGCGTATATAAAATGACATTTAATAAATGGATAAAAAAACAAAAGGATATATGGGAAGAATTAGAAAATCAACAAAATGATACAAGAGAAAAAAGGTGTAAATTTTTTGATGACAGAATAAAATGTGTTCTTGGAATATATAGAGATTCTAAACAATCTTATGAAGGAATGTTTCAAGATAACAAAGATACAGTTAAAAGGATAAAAGGGGTATCGGTTGATTTTACAGGAGAATATAAAGAAGGACGTAAATCTTTCGATGAAGATATACAATTTGGAGATAAGGAACAGATATTTTTTAGAAAAATATTTGAAATGTTTCCTACAACTAAAGAACTAACTTTAATAGAAAACAATAAATGGGAAGAATTCGATATAAAGGACAGAAATGATTTATTTGATATAGTAATAGATATGTTGGAAAATAATGACTACTGGCTTCCAGTTGAGTATGGTAGTTGGGATTGGTGTATGCAATGGGAAGGTGGAGAGTATCAATGCAAAACAGATGAGTTAGAAGAAAAGTTATTTTTCCCTCATATGTATAGAATTAAAGAAAAATTACTAAGATTAAAGGGAGAAATGATTTATTATCAAGAATTAAATAAGAATAAGTTGACAAATAGAGAAAAAGTATTTGAACAGGATTTTGATAGGTATATAGCTATATTAAATGATAGAGTAGTAGAGAGGAATTTTCCTTGTAGAGTAAATGAAAAGATAAATAAAATACAGCAGTTACGGTGCGGCTTGCCTGTAAGACCAATAGTCACGGATGATGCAGTTGTAGAAGAAGTAATTACAGAAGAAGATAGGTTCTTTGAAGCTGGATTAGATAGATATTTGAATTGGTTAGATGAATATAAAAATGGAATTGGTTATGCTCAAAGGATTATAAATAAGATAGAAATTATCGAGAAAATGTGGAGTATATATGATGTGACGTATGGTAGTGTTCAGATAGATAAAGCGTTAAGTACTTCAAGTTTAAGAAAGACAATACAGGAGGTTGTTCTTGAGGAAAATAAAGATAGGAGAAATAAATACCGTGAAATGGGTATAAAAATGGAGGCGGATTGTAAAGAGGATGAGCTGTTTGAACAGAATTTAGAAAAATATATAAACCTTTTTCCAAAAGAGAGAAGAAGTGAAGCGGATGATTTTGGAAAGATGCTATGGGAGCAAATAAAAATTGCAAGTAAAAAAATTAGAAGAAGGGACTGGCAAATATATAGAAGTCACAGATATAGAAATCGAAGCTACAGGAGTCAAAACTACAGATATCAAAGTTGCAGAAATCAAAGACACAGAGACAAAAATTACATAAGTAGAAGATACAGAAAACGAAGATACAGAAACAAAAATTACATAAGTAGAAGATACAGAAATAGAAGCTATAAAAGAATAGATAATAAATAATAATATATGAAAACCATATCTTGGAACTAGGAACTGAGATGTGGTTTTTTTGTATAAAATTTAATATTATATCATAAAAAATAGAAAATAAAAAGGGATAAAATGTGAAAATAGGGAAAGTGGTTTTTTGGGGGATTTTGAGTAGTTAAAAGTTTGCTATTATAAGGACAGCTTCAAAAGCGCAGAGAAGCGATATCGACACTATGAACTGACGAGTTCAAACTAATTAATACAATGATTTTAGATTTTAGGAGGATACGAAAATGGCAAGAGGAATGTCTAAAGAAGAATTTTGGAAAACAGTTTATAAGAGCGAGCTTATAGCAAAGATGAGTGATAATCGACTGAACGCATATGATGCCAATTTTTCAAAGCCAAATTTTGAAGAAGAGTTTTATGATTATTGTATGGGAGACGGGTCTAAGCCAAGGACAAATGATGAGTCTATTGAATCGTTCTTTGGAGAAGGTCGGGAGACGGTGCAGGAACAGGACGTTGATGTGACTTCTGATGATGTGGATAAGTTAATAGAGGAGAGTAGGCAAGATGAGGATAAGAATAAATTAGAGCAGGCAAAACTCAAATATCATTACATATGGAGTGAAGCATGTATGAAGCGTTTGCAGGCTGAACTTATCCAATTAATCTCATATAACCACAACTTGTCAGAAAAAAATGACAAGTTGGAGAATAAGAATAAGGAATTATCTAACGAATGCCGGGTGTTGAAAAAGAAAATCGGGGCATTAAAAGAAGAATTGAGTGAGTTAAAACAGCGTCTGAAAAAATATAGAAAAGTTGTCTGGAAAAATATTAAGAACGGGAATTGGAATAATAAAAAGACTCGTAAATTAATACAAAAGAAAGACATAGATGACTTAGTAGGCATGTTTTAGCAGAAGTTTTCTGACTGCTAAACACTGGGGAACGATTTGTCCCCAGTGTTTAGCAAAGACATTAGAAAAAATAAGGAGAATTATAGTAATGAATTTTAGTTTTGTACCGAACCAGGGGTTAATGGTAGAGGAAAGACATGTAGCAGAGTTTGATGTAAAGGTGAATAGAATCTTCTATTACATAGAGGAGGACGAGAGTAAAAAGACCCGTATGGAATATGAGTTAGTGGCAAAAACGTCTGATGGGACAGAATTACCTCCCCGTCGGGTAAAAAAGCTTAATAACTTGTCATATTTTACTTTGTGGACAGAGATTATGGATGCCGGATTAGATAAATGGGAAAGGCAGATGCTTTTATTGCGATTACAGACATCTTGTAAGGATGCAAAGCAGGTTAATATGTACCATATAACTTCCAATGGGTATCAGACATTAGAAACTGGTAAAGATGTATTCGTTGCCGGTGATTATACATATATGTCAAATCAGGATGGGATACAGCTTGAAGTTGACGAAAATGTTAGACAAATGAAATGGAAAAACAAGATACGATTGGCAGATAAGAAAAATGCTAATAGAGGCGAAGAAGATTACCTGATGGTATCACCGGGAGCTAGCGAAATCTTATTTACAGCAGTTTTATTATCAGCTATAAAATTCTTATTTATAAAAGCAGGTTTTAATCCGGCAGTGTGCATCAATCTTTATGGAAAAACAGGAAGTTATAAGACCGCTTTAACGCAGGCGATGATGTACATGGAAAATCCTTCGCAGTTTATGTGCAGTTTGGTAAATGACCAAAAGAAGATGGCAGTGAAGAAAGTGCAACAGTGTTATGGATTTCCAATGGTATTGGAAGATTATCACCCTGCGGCAACTGGCTACGATTATAAGCGGCAGATTTCTATGATAGATGCAGTGGTACGTCATATAGAGAGTAATCCTAAAAGTGCAGTTGTGTTTATTACATCAGAATTTCTCGATGGGGTAGAAAGTTTACAGGCAAGAACCCTTCAGATAGAGGCTCAAAATGTAGATTTGAAAACTCTTACTAAAATTCAGCAGGAGCAGACGATGGCAACTATTGTAATGAATTTTTTGGATAAATTATTAGGAAACATGAAAGATGCAATAGAAACCATTCAGACTCAGTATGAGGCTTTAAGCAGGCATGGAGAGCAGTCTATGCGAATTGAGGAAAGTATAGTTTTTCTTAAAATAACAGCTATTTTATATGGAAAATATGTGGACAATAGTGACAAATTAAAACTTAAATCTAAATTAGATAAAGCACTTACACTTCAAAAGGAAAAACAGAAGTTACATTTAGAGCAGCTTAGTATGTCAGAGGAAGACAGGGTCATCAAAGTTGTTTACGAATTAATAAGTGATAAGGAACTATATAAAAAATGTGTTTATAGAGATAAAGCATTATATCGAGGAGACGCCGAGGAGATGTTGATTGGTAATAGAGGGGTATTTCTTAGCAGGAAAGCATTGGTTTATGGACTTAAAAAGCATAATTGTACAGGTATTAGTGTAAATAGGATTATTTTAGCATTATCGAAGATGGAGCTTTTAGATGAAGACCGGGGAGGAACACATACTACAAAAATACAAAATGTGCGGGCATATTGCATTTTATATCATGAGTTGAAAGAACGGTATGAAGAATTAAGAGGTACAGGGGAATAAGACCATTGTAGGTAAAATAAGGAGCGGTAATTATATATTATCCCTCTGAAAGATTCATAGGAGACTATGTACCTTGTGATATATGGTTGCCTATGAATCTTATTATTTATCGAAATCAAGTGTCTGTATAGCTTAAAACGATACAGTCATAAGACAACTCATGATTTCAATACGATGTATAGGAGGTTTTTGTATGAATCAGACAACAAAGCGAAGTAAAGAATTAAAAGAAGTCCATGTAGACAGAAATGCAACAGGAAAGTCTGTTACAGGTATTTCTTTAGAAGCTCCTAAATATTCCTGCATAGAAACAAAACAGGATGGTGTAAAAGTTATCTTGGAGTTTCCAGAGTTTGATGAGACAAGGGAGCAGACAGAGGCAGGATACCATCAAATGGAGATTCAAAAAGAGGTAAGTAATGTGCTGTCTCATACATTAAGGGAACAGATTAAAAATCATCAGATTTATCATGTAGAAAGGATTTCCTAAGATGGGCGAGAAAAAGAGAGTACGGATGCTGCTTCGTGTAAGTTCCAATCAACAGTTAGAGGAAGATGGAGACTTAGGTATCCAGAGACAGTTGGTGAAAGAATTTATCGCACAACATGAGGAATGGCATCTGGATTCAAAGGAATACTTTGAGGGAAGCAATAGTGGATACAGTAATGCTGTAGAGAACCGTGATATTTTACAGCAGGCATTACGAGATGCACAAAGAAACGAATATGATATTCTGGCAGTTTATAAGGATGACCGAATTGGTAGAAGAATGTGGGAAATTGGTGCATATGTTATGCAGCTTAAAAGCTATGGTGTGGATATATACACGGTAAAAGATGGCTGTATTTCCCCAGAGAGTGATGACATTATGGGGCAGATGATGTTAGCTCTGCGTTATGGTAATGCACAAAAGAGCAGTTCTGATACGGGAATGCGAGTGAAGGATACCGCACAAAAGCTAGTACAGCAGGGGAAGTTTGTTGGGGGGAAGGCTCCGTATGGATATAAATTAGAGCTGTCTGGAGAAATCAGTAAGCATGGCAGAGCATTACACCATCTTGTGATTATTCCCGAAAGGGCAAAGGCAGTAAAACATATATACGAGCTTTCTCTTGATAAAGAGTATGGTTCTTCAAAGATTGCCAGAGAACTGAATCTGGATGAGGAATATAAAGAACTTGCTCCATCTGAGGTATGGAGAGGTGGAACGGTAACTAGCATTTTAACGAATCCGATCTATGCAGGTTATACAGCTTATAAACGTAGAGAAAAGAAAGAAAACGGAAAAAGTAAGCGGTTAGATAGTTCTGAATGGATTCTCTCGGAAGAACCAAATCCAGAGCTACAGATTATTAGTCCTGATGATTGGAATCTGGTTCAGATAAAAAGAAAGCAGAGGGGGATGAAGTATCGTACCGCTCCGCAGAATAAAGGTGTAAAGGTTATCGCAAGAAATGAGGGGATGCTTCCCCTCATTGATGTTATTTACTGTGGATACTGTGGCTGTAAATGTACCAATGGAAGTAGATATAACTATTGGACAATTAAAGATACGGGAGAGAGGAGGGCGAGCAGACAGGCAATATATAAGTGTCAGGATGCATGGCAGGGAGTCCCACATTATAAGGTCTATCAATTTAAAGCAGAAAAAATTGAGAAGATTGTGTTTCAGGCTATTGCCGAGTACATAGATAGGCTTCAGGAAAACGAAGATATTTTCGAGCAGATTTCCGAGAATGGACGGAGGGCAAAAAAAGAGAAAGCAAAAGAACTTTCAAAAGAACAGGAAAAGCTAAAGCATATCCAGCAAAAGATTTCTGTTATGGAAGATAAGATTCCAGAAGCGATGCTTGGAGAGTACCCTGTACCTGTAAATAAGCTGGTAGACCTGATTGAAAAGCAAAAGCAGGAAAAGAAACAGCAGGAAAAAGTGATTGCGGAGAAACAAAAAGAACTTGATGGAGCGGATGTTTCTTTTAATGAGTGGGATAGTCTGCGTATGCAGATTCCAACATGGAAGGATGTATTTCTGAATGCCGACAATCCGACAAAGCGTGTCCTCGTTAATAAACTTATCGAAAAAATATCTGTAAAAGAGGATGAAGTTGTGATAAGATTTAAGATAAATATAAACGAGATACGGTCGAAAGCTTTAAAGAAATCTGGAAGTATAGTGCCGGAGAATAAGCTGGAAGATAAGTCTGTTATCTTAGATAGTCTCAAGATTTATCCAAAGAAATAGTGACAGACATTTACACTGAAATAAGTCTATATGAATGGGAATCCTAACCTTGAACCCAACCCCGAATGAACGATGGTTTCGACGTATCGGGGAAAGGGAAAAGACTTCACCATCACATCATCCACCGCCTTTGACCAAAAGTGGATTAACGGCAAAAACACCTATGATTCCATCAGCAATGTAGTAGATGAAATTTTCAATTCCTACCTTTCAAGACCAGAAGTGACACAGCCAATACTCACACAGTACTGTGACGGCAAGCGGGTAAGCTGTCCGGAGTTTATGAGCCAGTGGGGTTCGAAGGCATTAGGGGATGACGGGCTTTCTGCGATTGAGATTTTAAGATACTATTATGGGGATGATATGTATATTAATGAAGCGGAGACGATTTCAGGAATTCCGGCGTCATATCCGGGATATGAGCTGACAATTGGAGCTTCGGGACAAAAAGTGAGACAAATGCAGGAACAGCTCAATGTAATTGCAGGGGACTATCCATTGATTCCTAAAATCAGGGTGGACGGCATTTATGGACCGGCAACGGCAAATTCTGTAAAGATTTTTCAGAAGATTTTCCATTTGCCGGAAACGGGAGTTGTGGACTTTGCAACGTGGTATAAAATTAGTCAGATTTATGTCGCAGTAAGTCGAATTGCGGAGCTGAAATAATTTCTTGCTGACAGAAAATTAGTTATCGGAATTATGCACAAAGCAACATGGTAATAAGGGGGGGAATGGGCGGCGAAAGATAGAAATTGTAGTTTTTCGCTGTTCCTCTCTTGTAATTGCATTCGATGTATGCTAGAATTTGTACAATTTAAGTATTTATGCAAAGAGCGGCAACGTAGATGTCAGTTTTTTTCGCAAGTCTGAAAAGACACGTTCCCGGCCGATTTGTTTGATAAGCATAGTTTTCGCACAATGAGCCGGGGGAACCCGTCTTTTTTTTTGCAAAGAACTGTAATTAGGAGTGACTTACTCCAGTGCTGTTTTTGCATTTTCCTTAATATGCAGTTGCAAATGATTGAATATAGAAAGGAACGTGAATCATGAAGGCATTTCTAATCTTAGAAGACGGAACTGTGCTGACCGGCGAAAGCTTTGGAGCAGCCAGAGAGGTAATCAGCGAGGTAGTTTTTAATACTTCCATGACAGGATATCTGGAGATATTGACAGACCCATCCTACGCAGGACAGTCCGTTGTTATGACTTACCCATTAATTGGTAATTACGGAATCTGTATGGAAGACATGGAGTCCATTCATCCGTGGCCAAAAGCTCTTATTGTAAGAGAATGTGCCAAACTGGCAAGCAACTTCCGTAACGAGATGACATTAGATGAATTCTTAAAGAAATATGATGTTCCGGGAATTTCAGGAATTGATACTAGACATCTGACACGTATCTTAAGAGAGTACGGTGTTATGAACGGAATGATTACAACAAGAGAAGATTTCGACCTGGACGAAGTAGTAAAGCAGTTAAAAGAATATAAAGTACAAGGTGTTGTTCGTGAAGTTAGCTGTAAGGAAAAGAGAGTGCTTCCAGGAGATGGTTTTAAAGTTGCCCTCATGGATTTTGGAGCAAAGAAGAATATTGAGAAGTCTTTAAATAAGCGTGGATGCGAAGTTACGGTTTACCCTGCTTACACAAAGGCAGAAGAGATTATCGCAGCAAATCCAGATGGAATCATGCTTTCGAACGGTCCTGGAGATCCAAAGGAATGTGTGGAGATTATCGAGGAGCTTAAGAAGTTATTTGCTACGAATATTCCAATTTTTGGTATTTGCCTTGGACATCAGCTCATGGCACTTGCCAACGGCGCAGATACAAAGAAGATGAAATACGGACATCGTGGAGCCAACCACCCGGTAAAAGATTTAAAAACAGGAAAGGTTTATATTTCCTCACAGAACCATGGATACATGGTAATGGAAGATTCTCTGAACAGAGATATTGCAGAAGTAAGCTTTATTAATGTAAATGATGGTACATTAGAGGGAGTTCACTATCTTGGAAAGAACGTTATGACAGTACAGTTCCATCCGGAAGCTTGTCCTGGGCCAAACGATTCCGAATTTTTATTTGAAGAGTTTATCAATATGATGGAGGTTGCAAAAGATGCCTAAGAATACCAGTATTAAAAAAGTCCTTGTAATTGGTTCCGGTCCTATTGTTATCGGACAGGCTGCAGAGTTTGACTACGCGGGAACACAGGCATGTCGTTCCTTAAAAGAGGAAGGAATTCATGTTGTCCTTGTTAACTCTAACCCTGCAACAATCATGACAGATAAAGATATCGCAGATGAAGTATACATTGAGCCATTAACACCAGAAGTTATCAAGAAGCTCATTTTAAAAGTTTCTCCGGACAGTCTTCTTCCAACATTAGGTGGACAGGCAGCGTTAAATATCGCTATGGAGTTAGATGAGTGTGGTTTCTTAAAAGAGCACAAAGTAAAGCTTATCGGTACAACAGGTAAAACAATCCGTAAGGCTGAGGACAGAGAAGAATTTAAAGAAACAATGGAAAAGATTGGAGAGCCAATCGCACCAAGCCAGATTGTTACGAATGTAGAAGATGGTCTGGAATATGCGCAGAAGATTGGATATCCGGTTGTTCTTCGTCCGGCATACACTCTTGGAGGAAGCGGCGGCGGAATCGCAGATAATGAGGAAGAATTCGTGGAAATCATCCAGAACGGTCTTCGTTTGAGCCGTGTAGGCCAGGTATTAGTAGAGAAGTCCATCGCAGGATGGAAGGAAATCGAGTACGAAGTAATGCGTGACGGAAATGGAACATGTATTACCGTATGTAATATGGAGAACCTTGACCCGGTTGGTGTTCATACCGGTGACAGTATCGTAGTTGCTCCTTCTCAGACTTTAGGAGATAAAGAGTACCAGATGCTCCGTAATTCCGCATTAAATATCATTGACGAACTTGGTGTAGAAGGTGGATGTAACGTACAGTTCGCTTTAAATCCAGATACATTTGATTATTGTGTAATCGAGGTTAACCCTCGTGTAAGCCGTTCTTCTGCATTAGCTTCTAAGGCAACTGGTTATCCGATTGCCAAAGTTACTGCAAAGATTGCGCTTGGTTACCACTTAGATGAGATTAAGAATGCCGTAACAGGTAAGACATTCGCAAGTTTTGAGCCAGCACTTGACTATTGTGTAGTAAAGGTTCCAAGACTTCCATTTGATAAGTTCATTTCTGCCTCCCGTCATCTGACAACACAGATGAAGGCAACTGGTGAGGTAATGAGTATCTGCACTAACTTTGAAGGTGGTCTCATGAAGGCTCTCCGTTCCTTAGAGCAGCATGTAGACAGCCTGATGCATGGCGATTTTGACAAGTTAAGCGACAAAGAATTAGAAGAACATCTTCATATTGTAGATGACCTTCGTATTTACTGTATCGCAGAGGCACTCCGCCGTAAAGTGAATCCACAGAAGATTCATGACATTACAAAAATTGATTTATGGTTCATCGATAAGTTAAATAACATCGTTGAGATGGAAGCAAAACTTAAGAACGCAGAAGAATTAGACCGTGACCTTTTACTTAAAGCAAAAGAAATGGAATTCCCTGATAAAGTTATCGGAGAGCTTATCGGTCAGAGTGAAGAATATGTAAAGAACTTAAGAAGACAGATGGATATCGTTCCTGCCTACAAAGTTGTTGATACTTGTGCGGCTGAGTTTGCAGCAGAAACACCATATTATTACTCTTGTTTTGGAAGCTTTAATGAAGTAGAAGAAACTTCTGATAAGAAGAAGATTATGGTACTGGGTTCTGGTCCGATCCGTATCGGACAGGGTATTGAGTTTGACTACTGTTCTGTACACAGTGTATGGGCATTTAAAGAAATGGGTTACGAGACGATTATCGTAAATAATAACCCTGAAACAGTAAGTACTGACTTCGATATCGCAGATAAGCTTTACTTCGAGCCTTTAACAGAGGAAGATGTAGAACATATCGTAGAATTAGAGAAACCGGACGGAGCAGTTGTACAGTTTGGTGGACAGACAGCTATTAAGTTAACAGAAAAGTTAAATAAAATCGGTGTTCCAATTCTTGGTACAAGTGCTGAGAACGTAGATGCAGCCGAAGACAGAGAACTTTTTGATGAGATTCTTGAGCAGTGCTGTATCCCAAGACCAAAGGGAGGTACTGTATTTACAAAAGAAGAGGCAATCAAGACAGCCAACGAGATTGGTTATCCAGTATTAATCCGTCCTTCCTACGTACTTGGTGGACAGGGTATGCAGATTGCTATTTCAGATGAGGATATTTCAGAATTTATGGATGTTATCCAGAGATATGCACAGGAACATCCAATCCTTATCGATAAATACCTGATGGGTGTTGAGGTAGAGGTTGATGCCGTATGTGATGGTGAAGAAATCGTTATCCCAGGTATCATGCAGCATGTAGAGAGAGCCGGAATCCATTCTGGAGACAGTATTTCCGTATATCCTGCAAGAGACCTTTCTCCTAAGATTAAAAAGGTTATCGGACATTATACAAAGTTACTGGCAAAGGCTTTACACGTTATCGGTCTTATCAATATCCAGTTCATTGTATATCAGGATGAAGTATATGTCATTGAGGTTAACCCTCGTTCTTCAAGAACCGTTCCTTATATCAGTAAGGTAACAGGTATTCCTATCGTTGACCTTGCAACAAAGGTTATGACAGGAATGAAGTTAAAAGACTTAGGTTACGAGCCAGGACTTCAGCCAGAATCTCCATACTGGGCAATCAAGATGCCAGTATTCTCATTCGAGAAGATTCGTGGTGCGGATATCAGCCTTGGACCAGAAATGAAGTCTACAGGTGAGTGTCTCGGTATTTCCAAGAACTTTGAGGAAGCGTTATTTAAAGCATTCTTAGGTTCTGGTGTAGATTTACCAAAGCATAAGAAGATGATCATGACTGTAAAGGATTCTGATAAGTTAGATGCAGTAGAAGTTGGTAAGAGATTTACAGCACTTGGCTACGAAATCTATGCGACAAGAAATACATGCAAGACATTACAGGAAAGCGGTGTGCCGGCGAAGAGAGTCAATAAGATTGAGGAGTCACATCCAAACCTGCTGGATTTAATTTTAGGACATCAGATTGATCTTATCATCGATACACCTTCACAGGGTATTGAAAGAAGCAAAGATGGTTTTGTTATCCGTCGTCATGCGGTAGAAACAGGTGTGAACTGTCTGACTTCTCTTGATACAGCAAACGCCTTACTTACCAGCTTAGAGTCTTCCTGCCGAGAAGATTTATCTTTAGTGGATATCGCAGAAATTGATAAAGAGATTGAGAGCAAGATTAACGAGGCATAAAAAGGGGAGTGAATCCCTAATATAAATAAATATGTACTCATGGAGTCTTTTATGCATTTACCCTTGCAAAAGATTTCATGAGTACATAGCATAATTGGGAGGATACCAATGGGAAATTATACAAAGCAGGATATTATTCAGCTTGTGGAAGAAAAAGATGTACAGTTTATAAGACTTCAGTTTACAGATGTATCGGGTACCTTAAAGAATGTGGCAATCACAGCCAGCCAGCTTGAAAAAGCATTAGATAATAAGTGTATGTTTGATGGCTCATCTATTGAGGGATTTGTCCGCATTGAGGAATCCGATATGTACTTATATCCAGATCTTAATACATTTGAGATTCTTCCGTGGCGTCCACAGCATGGCAAAGTTGCCCGTTTCATGTGCGATGTATATCGACCAGAGGGCGTGCCTTTCGAGGGAGACAGCCGTTATGTATTGAAAAATGTATTAAAAAAAGCGGCAAAGATGGGATATACTTTTGATGTAGGACCAGAATGTGAATTCTTCCTTTTCCATACGGATGATAATGGACAGCCGACAAATATCACCCATGAAAAGGCAAGTTATTTTGATGTTACTCCATTAGATTTAGGAGAGAATGCACGAAGAGATATCGTTCTTACATTAGAGAGTATGGGCTTCGAGATTGAGGCTTCTCATCATGAAGTAGCTCCGGCACAGCATGAGATTGACTTTAAGTATGATAATGCATTAGTAACAGCAGATAATATCATGACATTTAAGATGGTTGTAAAGACCATTGCAAAAAGACATGGATTGTATGCGACCTTTATGCCAAAGCCAATTACAGATGTAGACGGTTCTGGAATGCATATCAATATGTCCCTTGAAAAAGATGGAAAGAACATTTTCTTTGATAAGAGCAATCCGATGGGACTGAGCAAAGAATGTTATCATTTCATTGCAGGTCTTATTAAGCATGCTAAAGGTATGTCCTGTATTTGTAATCCTCTTGTAAACTCCTACAAAAGACTGGTTCCGGGTTATGAAGCACCGGTGGCAATCTGCTGGTCATCCATTAACCGAAGTCCATTAATCCGTATTCCGGCATCGAGAGGTGCAGGAACAAGAATCGAATTCAGAAGTCCTGACCCGGCAGCAAACCCATATCTTGTTATGGCACTTTGTCTTGCAGCAGGTCTTGATGGAATTGAGAATGAATTAGAAGCGCCAGAACCAATCGGTAAAAATATGTATTTACTTACAGAAGAACAGATTGCTGATATGAATATTGATGTCCTTCCGGCAACACTTGGAGAAGCCTGTGATGCCTTTGAAGAGGATAAATATATTCAGGAAGTTTTGGGAGAGCATATCAGTAAAAAATATTTGGAAGCAAAGAGAAAAGAATGGCATGAATATTGCAGACAGGTTTCTGATTGGGAAACAGAAGCATATCTTTATAAATACTAACAGCTCAGCTGCCTAAAATATCGACTGTAGATTGAAAAACTGGAATCCTTATGAGGGTGAGTGGAAAGTGTTGAATATTGTTGTTGTGTTTCCGAAAAAGGAAATTGTACTAAAAATGAAAAATGTTCTAATAAAGAATGGCTTTGATGTGTCAGCTGTCTGTGTTACCGGAGCACAGGCGATTCAGGCAGTGGAAAGACTGGAAGCGGGTGTTGTTGTCTGCGGCATCCGCTTTGCCGATATGATATATAATGAATTAAAAGAGTGTATTCCAGATACTTTTGAGATGGTCGTTATTGCCAGCAATGCCCAGTGGCAGGAATATGGAGATGATGATGTCATTTATCTGCCATTGCCGTTAAAAGCATATGATCTGGTAGATACCGTATCGGATCTGCTGACAGATATACATAGAAGATTAAAGCGGGAAAGGGAAAAGCCGAATAAGAGATCTTCTGCTGATCAGGGAGTTATTAATCAGGCAAAGTCTTTATTAATGGAGAAAAATGGATTGACAGAAGAAGAGGCGCACCGTTACCTTCAGAAGAGAAGTATGGATAATGGAACGAATATGGTAGAAACGGCATATATGGTTTTGCAGGTTTTTTGATCCGGCATTTTTGAAACTGTATAGAATGAAAGTAGATTTTTGCGCTTTTTAATAAGTTGTTTTGGAAATCTTTGCTTAATTTCATAAGTAAAACACACTTTATAAATGAAATCTTGCAGGTGAAATCTAAATAATTGTAAGAATTTTATTGAAAAATGAGGATAACTCTTGTTAAATAACGAAGATTATCGTATATTTTAAGTTGCTTATATGTGCAAAAGAAGGGAGCAGCCTATGAAGTTTACAAAGATGCATGGAATAGGAAATGATTACGTTTATGTAAATTGTTTCGAAGAATCAATAAAGAATCCTGCAGAAGTATCAAAGTTTGTCAGTGACCGTCATTTTGGAATCGGTTCAGATGGATTAATTCTTATCAGTCCGTCTGCAAAAGCAGATTTTCGTATGAATATCTATAATGCAGATGGTTCTCAGGCAGAAATGTGCGGAAACGGTATCCGTTGTGTGGCAAAATATGTGTATGATTACGGTCTGACAGATAAGACAGAGATTTCTGTCGAAACTTTAGCGGGAATCAAATATTTAAAACTTCAGGTGGAAAATGGCAAAGTAGCAACCGTAGAAGTAAATATGGGTGCACCAATCCTTGAACCAAAGAAAATTCCAGTTGCAGTAGAGAATAATCCAGTAGTGGATGTCCCTGTTGAAGTAAAGGGAAAAACTTACCATATGACATGCGTATCTATGGGGAATCCTCATGCGATTATCTTTATGGATAACGTAAAGGAATTAGATATCGAAGCTATTGGGCCATATTTCGAAAATCATCCGGTATTTCCGAAAAGAACAAACACAGAGTTTGTGGAAGTGTTAGACAAAAACACAGTAAATATGAGAGTATGGGAGCGCGGCAGTGATGAGACACTCGCCTGTGGAACAGGTGCCTGTGCAACTACCGTTGCCTGTATATTAAATAACAAGACAGAAGACGAAGTTACAGTACACTTACTTGGAGGAGATTTAAAAATCCGTTGGGACCGCAAAGAAAACTTAGTTTATATGACCGGTCCGGCAACCGTTGTATTTGATGGGGAAATTACTCTTCCGGAAGGAATACTGTAATAGACAGCAGTAGGCGAAAGCCAGTTAGGAGCAGCTATGTTTAAAGTAAACGAGAATTATTTAAAACTGCCAGGAAGCTATCTTTTTTCTAATATTGGGAAAAAAGTAGCAGCATACAAAGAGGCAAATCCAGACAAATCTATTATCAGTTTAGGAATTGGTGACGTAACACAGCCATTAGCACCAGAGATCATCAAAAGTCTTCACAGTGCAGTAGATGAAATGGGGAAAGCAGAAACTTTCCACGGATATGCACCAGACCTTGGATATGAATTCTTAAGAAATGCAATCGCAGATGGTGACTACAAGAGCCGTGGATGTGATATCAGTGCCGATGAAATCTTTGTCAGCGATGGTGCAAAATGTGATTCCGGAAACATTCAGGAAATTTTCAGTGTAGATAACAAAATTGCTGTATGTGACCCTGTATACCCAGTTTATGTTGACACAAACGTTATGGCAGGAAGAACAGGAACATATAATCCGACAACAGAAACATGGAGCGATGTAATCTACATGCCATGTACAGCAGAGAACGATTTCGTACCAGACTTCCCAAAAGAAGAACCAGATATCATTTATCTTTGCTTCCCAAATAATCCAACAGGAACGACAATCACAAAAGCACAGCTTCAGGAATGGGTTGACTATGCAAACAAAATCGGTGCAGTAATCATCTATGATGCCGCTTATGAAGCATATATCAGCGAAGATGATGTAGCACATAGCATCTACGAATGTGAAGGAGCAAGAACTTGTGCAATCGAGCTTCGAAGCTTCTCCAAAAATGCAGGATTCACAGGAACAAGACTTGGTTTCACCGTTGTCCCTAAAGACTTAAAAGCAGGAGACGTTGCTTTACATTCCTTATGGGCAAGACGTCACGGAACAAAGTATAATGGTGCTCCATATATCATCCAGAGAGCCGGCGAAGCTTGCTACAGCGAAGCTGGAAAAGCACAGTTAAAAGAGCAGGTTGCGTTCTACATGAACAATGCCAAAATCATCAAAGAAGGCTTAAAAGACGCGGGATATACTGTATTTGGCGGAGTAAACGCACCATACATCTGGTTACAGACTCCAGACAAAATGCCATCCTGGGATTTCTTTGACTTCTTATTAAATAAAGCAAACGTAGTAGGAACACCAGGTTCAGGATTTGGACCAAGCGGAGAGGGATACTTCCGACTCACAGCATTTGGCTCCTATGAGAATACATTAGAAGCTATCGAGAGAATTAAGGCTCTCTAAATTCTGGTTTGCGTAGCGAAACAAACAGACGCCGCTACAGAAGCATAGTAATCGGATTGCCAGAAGAATTATTAAGAAAAAGCCCTAAAAAATTTATTGATTTTGTTCCGTTGTGCTAAAAGCTCCATTTTGCCCAATAAAGCAGAAACTTCGCAAAAACGAATGCGAAGTTTCTATGGTCAAAATTCCGCAGCACAAAGTCACAAAATTCAATAAATTTTTTAGGGCTTCTTTTTCATATTTTTTGAGCAATCCGATAGAATATCTACAGAGGCTGTCTATTTCTAATCCGCAAATCTTTTAAAACATAAATTCTGACTTTACTGAGAGCGTCTCCTTTGCTGCGCAAATCAGAATTGTTTTCTTCTCGCTGTCGTGTTATTATGGACAAGACAATTATGAAGAATTTATACAGGAGATGATTACAATGGAATTTTGGGATATTTATGATGAGAATAAACAGTTAACTGGACGAATGATGAAGCGCAATGACTGGTGCTTAAAAGATGGAGAGTACCATCTGACCATTCTTGGTGTTATCGCAAGACCAGATGGAACTTTTTTAATTACAAAACGTGTTATGACAAAAGCATGGGCACCTGGCTGGTGGGAAGTTTCCGGTGGCGGTGTGCAGGCTGGAGAGTCTTCTGAAGAAGCGGTACAAAGAGAAGTGAAGGAAGAGACTGGTCTTGATGTGCGTAATGCGGAAGGCGGATATTTGTTTACTTATAAGAGAGAGAATCCTGGTGAGGGAGATAACTATTTTGTAGATGTATATCGCTTTGTAATGGATATTGATGAGAATGATGTATCATTTCAGGAAGCAGAGATTGATGGATATATGTTTGCAACAAAGGAGCAGATTGAAGGATTTGCTGCGGAAGGTAAGTTTCTTCATTATGATAGTATTAAGCAGGCATTTTCGTTTGAAAAATAATGTTGTAGAGTGCATTTGAAAAAACAAAAGGCAAATTTTTTTGAGACATTTTACAGAATTTTTTGTTATAGAAAAATAGCGTGTTTTTAGATTTTGTTGAGAAAACGATTTGTCATATTAAGAATTTTATCCTCTTACAGCAAGAAGACTCCGACCTCTAAGGTGGGAGATGAATTGCG
>OLOZ01000746.1_pt1 | contig 26410 bp, 23 predicted proteins | sample 1673021 | NCBI WGS metagenome assembly OLOZ01 (sample SAMEA3136747, study PRJEB25190) | human gut metagenome | biome: human gut; feature: human-associated habitat; material: faeces | place: Austria | collected 2013 | reverse complement strand
AACTGTTTTTGAAATTTTATTTGGCGGATACGCCACACCGACGAAATGCTAGCATTTTGGAGGTTGGCTCTGAACAGTTACAAGTAAATATAGTATTAAAGAGATAAAAGCACTGAAACCATGATAAAAGCACTGAAATCGGTCGTGGATTCAGTGCTTTTTATCGTTCAGCGCTTATTTTAAATACCGCCACATTGGTATAGGGACTCTCAAAATACAGACGATAGGCAATGTGGTATTTGCCGGAATTGATGCATAAAATATAAGATACAGCTGAACACATGAATTTATCGAATCATAAATGTAAGTAAATTGAACCAATCGAATCAAATACGAATTGACTCGATTGGCTCGATTTGCTATAATATAAGCAGAAAGTGATGGAGGGGATGACAAGATGGTATTTCAAGAAAGCGAAACAGTAGAACTCAAAGAAGTTGTTGTTGACGATATCAGGAAAGAAATCATTGCCTTTGCAAACTGCGATGGGGGAAAGTTATATATTGGTGTTCGAGACGATGGTACAGTTGTGGGGGTGGATAATCCTGATCGTACGGCATTGCAGATTAGTAATATGGCTCGGGATGCGATTAAGCCGGATATTACGATGTTCATGCATTATGGGACAATTGAGGAGAGTGGGAAAAAGATTGTTGCAATTGACATTCAGAGAGGAACAGATCGCCCTTATTATATAGCTAAAAAGGGAATGAGACCGGAGGGCGTGTATGTACGGCAGGGATATTCGGCAGTTCCTGCTACAGATACAGCAATTCGGCATATGATTAAAGAAACAGATGGAGACCGCTTTGAAGCCATGCGCAGTTTGAATCAGGATCTGACTTTTAATGCTGTGAAGAAAGCGTTTGAACAGCGGAATGTTGATTTTGGCGTTCAGCAAATGCGGACATTGAAGATAATTGATTCGGATGGTTTGTATAGTAATCTGGCGATGCTTTTATCAGATCAGTGCACACATACGATTAAGGTGGCTGTTTTTCAGGGAACAGATCAGACCGTTTTTAGAGACCGAAAGGAATTTGCAGGTTCTCTTATGCAGCAGATGAATGATGTGTATGCGTTTATTGATTTCAGAAACCAGACACATGCTGCCATAGAAGGATTGCTAAGAATTGATACGAGAGATTACCCGGAGATTGCTGTCAGGGAGGCACTGCTGAATTTGCTGGTGCATCGGGATTATTCTTTTAGTGCCAGTGCTTTGATCAGTATCTATGAAGATAGGATAGAATTTGTATCCATTGGCGGACTTGTACCGGGGATAGAGCTGGAGGATGTGATGGCAGGAATTTCTATATGCAGGAATCAGGATTTAGCCAATGTTTTTTATCGCTTACAGTTGATTGAGGCTTACGGCACCGGCATCAGTAAAATGATGATGGCCTATAGAGATATGCTGCAGAAACCTGTGATTGAGACAACGAAGAATACATTCAAGATTATATTGCCAAATGTAAATGTACAGAAGCAGTATGCTCAGACAAAACCGCCTGTATACAGAGTCGAAGATCAGTCAATGCAATATAGTTATAATGCTGCAGAAATAAAAGGTTTATCCGATGAGGAAGAAATTATTTTGGAGTATATCAGGAAGAATGATAGATTGACTAAGCATCAAGCTGCAGAATTGCTTGAAGTGAGTGCTTCCACGGCGACAAGGTTACTTAAACGGATGGTTGAGAGCCATATGCTTAAGCGTAACGGTAAGGCAAGGAACACTTATTACACGGAGATAAAATAGCACTTGAGAATAATTCCAGAAAGTTTTTTACGTTAATGTACTAAAAAATAAACATTTTTTGCCTGTGATGGTTGATTTTTGCAGAAATTTAGCGTATCATAATACCATTATTGCTTAATTAACCGGGCTTATTTGTCAGAATCCTGATAGGTTTGTCTATCAGGATTTTGTTTTGTCAATGTGCCGGTTGGAAAGAGGTTTTAACGTTTTTATGGAAGCATTTTCACAATTTGTCGGTCATGTAGACTCCATGATCTGGAGCATGGTTCTTGTGCTGCTCTGTCTGGGTGTCGGTCTTTATTTATCCATTCGCATGAAATTCCCTCAGATTCGTTTTTTGAAGGAAATGGTGCATTTACTTGGAGCCAAAGAGGAGAGTGAGAACGGTATTACACCGTTTCAGGCTTTTGCAACAACAGTGGGCGCTCGTGTGGGCATGGGCAATATTGCCGGTGTGGCATCGGCCATTTATTTCGGTGGCCCGGGATCCGTTTTCTGGATGTGGATCATCACATTGATCGGTGCGGCTTCTGCTTACACGGAGTCGGCACTGGGGCAGGCCTATAAGGTAAAGAATCCGGATGGTGAGTATATGGGTGGACCGGCCTACTATATCGAGAAGGGACTTAAATGCAAGCCGTACGCTATTTTGTTTGCGATGGTGGCATTTCTTGGCCCGGGATTTCTGATGCCCGGGGTTCAGATCAATTCACTGGTGACGGTTTTTGAGGAAGCATTTTCAGTGAATAAGATTCTGGTGGGCGCCATTTGCTGTGTGATCCTCGGTATTGTTGTATACGGCAGTATTAAGCGTATCGCCAAGATCGCCGAGATGCTGGCACCGGTGATGTGCGGTATATATATTGTGGCAGCGGTTGTTATTCTTGGACTCAATATCACAAAGCTTCCGGGAATTCTTGGAATGGTGGTTTCATCAGCCTTCGGCAAACATGCAGTTTTTGGCGGGATTCTTGGTTCTGCTGTTTCCTGGGGCGTTAAGCGAGGTATTTATTCCAATGAAGCAGGTATGGGATGCGGTGCCATCGTCTCCGCGGCAGCAGAATGTTCTCATCCGGCGAAACAGGGACTGATCCAGTCGTTTTCTATTTATGTGGATACCTTATTTATCGGAACAGCAACCGCCCTGATCATCTTGCTGACAGGTACATTTGATGTCTGTGACGGCGCAGGCAATCTGCTTCTTGACCAGACAGGCGGCATTGAAGCCGGTATCAAATGGACACAGTATGCGCTGATGAATACATTCGGTACATGGAGCGGCAAGGCGCTGGCGATCATCATTGTGCTGTTTGTCTTTACATCTATGACGGGATATTGTTATCAGGCAGAAGCGAATATCCGTTATCTTACCCACAACAGCAAATTGGCTGTCAATATTTGTCGTGCCGTTTTCCTTGCAGCCTCATTTTTCGGAGCCATTGTGAATGCAGATGCTATCTGGTCCATGGGCGATATCGGCTATGGACTTATGGCCTGGGCCAATATCATTGCCATTGCTCTGTTGGCGCCGAAGGCATCGGCCATGCTGGAGGATTACGAACAGCAGAAGAAGGAAGGCAAGAATCCGGTCTTTGATCCGACAAAGTTCGGAATTGAGGATGAAACAGGGGCCTGGAAACGTAAGTAAATGGTTATACCTGGAACAGATTGCCGTGATGCATCCTGCTTAGAAAAGCTATATTAAGCATAGAGAAGAAAATCAGGCATAGAGAACAAATGAAAGTGAGACAGATGAATGGAACAGGATTATATATATATGGAAGAAACAACTGTGAAATCAAGTTCAGAAGTTCGAAACGTTCATATTCGCATTTGGAGTGTTGTGGAAGGTGTTGAGAACCTGTGGGAGACAACCGGAGAATACAAATGGGACGGCAGGCAGCATATGTTGGCCTATACAGATTATACGGGCAATGCCATTACCAAGAACGGTATTTTTGCAGATCATGAGAAAATGCTGCTGCATCGTGTGGGCGCGATTACCTGTGATATGCTCTTTGATCCATTGACAGCAACAATGGTAGATTATAAAGCCTACATGGTGGGGGCAAAGTTTCTGCTGCATACAGAGACATATTCTATGGAAGAGAACGAGGTAGGATTGAATATCCGGGTGCAATATACGCTGGATGACGGCGGTGGTCATACTCCTATTGTCGGAGAGCAGGAGATTACCGTAGAGTATTATTGATAAAAAAACACATCAAGCTTTCGTTATTATGAATTGACATGCACCCCCTGGGGGTGTATATTGACATATGGAAACAGTATGTCAGCAGGATGACATATCTGTGAGAAAAACAGCATGACTTCCGCGATAAATATGGAATTAAACAGAAGCGGTGAGCCTTGAGTGAATGACGAAAGGAAATGCAGAATTATGGTAAAAACAGTATTGAAAATTGATGGTATGATGTGCGGTATGTGTGAGGCACATATGAATGATCTGATCCGCAAGAATTTCAAGGTGAAGAAAGTGACATCTTCCGCCAAGGATGGAGAGACAGTGATCATCAGTGATGCAGAGCTGGATATTCCCTGGGCCAAGAAACAGATTAAAGATATTGGTTATGAAATGGTAGATTATACAAGTGAACCTTATGAAAAGAAGGGCTTGTTTCATTTTGGTCGAAAATAGTCCTGCATATATCTTGTATCCCCGGGAAAAGTGTGATAAGATAATTTCAATGCAGTAAAGTGGTACTATTCCATAGAGAAATCTGAGAAATGTATCAGCTATGGATCAGAGATTGGGAAGATGGGCCATTAGAATGGAAGGAGTTATCTGTTATGTATATTACCTGTTTGGATGTTGAAGGCGTACTGGTACCGGAGATCTGGATTGCATTTGCAGAAGCCAGCGGTATCCCTGAACTGAAGAAGACAACCCGTGATGAACCGGATTACAATAAACTTATGAACTGGCGTCTGGGAATCCTGAAGGAGCATGGCCTCGGATTGAAAGAAATCCAGGAGACTATTGCGAAGATTGATCCGCTGCCGGGAGCGAAGGCATTTCTGGATGAACTCAGAACCTTCACACAGGTGATTCTGATCAGTGATACTTTCACACAGTTTGCTACACCGCTGATGGAGAAGCTGGGTTGGCCGACATTATTCTGCAACACACTGGAAGTAGCAGACAACGGCGAGATCACAGGCTTCAAGATGCGTACAGAGCAGTCCAAGCTCAGCACAGTCAAAGCGCTGCAGTCCATCGGATTTGAGACCATTGCCAGCGGTGATTCCTATAACGATCTGGGCATGATCCAGGCCAGCAAGGCGGGATTTCTGTTCAGAAGCACAGACAAGATCAAGGCCGATTATCCGGATATTCCGGCTTATGAGACATATGATGAACTGTTGGATGCCATAAAAAAGGCGATGGTGTAGTGCGCTTAGGCATATTTAGTTAATGATTTTATAACATATCGTGGATAGACAAGAGGAATATTTGAATGATACATATCATTTGAATATTCCTTTTTTTGTTGATGAATGTTAATAAAACTTTGGTATTTTCTGTAAAATGTTGTTTTTTTGTTAAAAAGCCGACGAAATCATACAAAAACGGCGCCGTCTCTGTTGACAAAATAGTTTTGCCCGTTATAATAGTTATGAGTATTTTTTTATGAAAAAGAAAAAATTTATGTTCTTCCGTTGAAAATATGCGCTTTCAGCGTAAAATATGACTAAAAAAGAGATTCATATAGCATGCAGGCTTGAATCAAACACGTTCATTGGGGAAGAATATACAGAGGAGAGGAAATATGTATAAAAGAGAATCAGGCGGATGGCTGAAACACTGTGATTTTCTGCTACTGGATATGATCTGCCTTCAGATAGCATTTTTATTATCGTTTGTTGTATTAGGCAGATGGCTGAATCCATACAGTCATATATTATATCGTAAAATGGCATTATATCTGGAAGTGGCGGATGTGGCTGTTGCCTTTTTCATTGGCACATTTTCAGATGTATTGAAGAAAGGCTATTACCGCAATTTTGTAATAACTGTACAGCATGCAGCCATTGTTTTAGGATTATCTGTTTTATATCTTTTCCTTTCCAAGGATGGACAGCTGTATTCAAGACTTTCATTGACCATTACATTTATATTGTACGTGTTCATTACATATGCGGTCAGAGAACTGCGCAAGCATGAAATACGCAAGCAGATGGAGAACGGCAGTAAGGAGTCGTTATTTATTATGACGACAGGAGATGTTGCCGGACAGGTTGTTGACAAGATGATGAAGAACAACTATGCCAGATACAGGATGGCCGGTATGGCAGTGATCGATACAGAGGCAGTTGGTCAGACAATCAATGGTGTGGATGTAGTGGCAGATGCATTGACAACGGTGGATTATGTCTGTCAGAACTGGGTGGATGAAGTATTGATCGTGATTTCAGATAGTCAGCCTTATCCGAAGAAGTTGATTGATCAGCTGACGGAAACAGGTGTAACGGTGCATTTGAATCTAGCCAAGACATTGAATATGTCGGGTAGGAAGCAATTCGTGGAGCATATTGGCCCATACACAGTACTGACGACAACGATGAATTATGCGTCTGCACGTCAGTTATTGGTCAAGCGTGTGATCGATATCCTTGGAGGCCTTGTGGGATGCCTATTGACAGCAATTATTTTTATTTTTGTGGCACCGGCCATATATATCAGTTCACCGGGGCCTGTTTTCTTTGCTCAGGAACGTGTGGGCAAGAACGGAAAAACATTCAAGATGTACAAATTCCGAAGTATGTATATGGATGCAGAAGCACGGAAGGCGGAGCTGATGAAGGACAACAAGCTCGAGGACGGCAAGATGTTCAAGATGGATTTCGATCCCCGTGTGATCGGCAACAGGATTCTTCCGGATGGCACGAAGAAGACCGGCATTGGTGATTTCATACGACGAACCAGCCTGGATGAGTTTCCGCAGTTTTTCAACGTGTTAAAAGGCGATATGTCGATTGTGGGGACAAGACCGCCGTTAGTATCAGAGACAGAATTGTATGAACCGCATCATTTCGCACGATTAGCCATTAAACCGGGAATTACCGGTCTGTGGCAGGTCAGCGGACGGAGTGATATCACAGATTTTGAAGAAGTGGTACGTCTTGATACGGAATATATTGACAACTGGAATGTGGGAATGGATATCAAAATTCTACTCAAGACAGTTGCGGTTGTATTAAAAAAAGATGGATCAATGTAAGATTGATTTGGAATAATGAAAAATCAGGTGATCATTAAGCTGTATTAGAAGATGATCGTTTAAAACTATGAAAAAGGAGAAAAGCTATATGAAAACAACATTACTTATTATGGCAGCAGGTATTGGTTCAAGATTCGGCGGTGGTATTAAACAGTTGGAGCCGGTTGACAACAGGGATCATATTATTATGGATTATTCTGTTCATGATGCCATAGAGGCTGGCTTTAATCATGTAGTATTTATTATTCGCAAAGATATTGAGAAAGAATTTAAAGAGGTCATTGGTGACAGAATTGAGAAGGTCTGTCAGAAAAATCATGTGAATGTTGAATATGTGTTCCAGGATATCAATGATATTCCGGGTGAACTGCCGGAAGGCCGTACAAAGCCATGGGGAACCGGTCAGGCAGTTCTTGCAGCAAAAAAAGTCATCGACAGTCCGTTTATTGTTATTAATGCAGATGATTACTATGGCAAAGAAGGTTTCAAAGCAGTACATGAATACCTGGTCAATGGCGGCAAATCCTGTATGGCCGGTTTTGTGCTGAAGAATACGCTGTCTGATAACGGCGGTGTCACCCGCGGTATCTGCAAGATGGATGCTCAGAATAATTTGACAGAAGTTGTTGAGACAAAGAATATTATTAAGACCAGTGACGGTGCAGAGGCTGATGGTATCAAGATTGAGACGGAATCACTGGTTTCCATGAATATGTGGGGATTGACACCGGCGTTCCTTGAGACGCTGGAAGAAGGCTTCAAAGTGTTCTTTAAAGAAGAGGTGCCTGAAAATCCTATGAAGGCAGAATATCTGATTCCTATTTTCATCGGACAGCTGCTTGATCAGGGCAAGATGTCTGTAAAGGTATTGAAATCCAATGATACATGGTATGGTATGACATACAAAGAAGATGTGGCAGCAGTGAAAGAGAGCTTTTCTGAGATGCTGAAGGACGGCCTTTACAGGGAAGATCTGTATTCAGACCTCTAAAATGAACCTGAAAGGACGACCGGTGAAAGGTATATGGCAAAGAACAAAAAAGATATCAAGATAATTGTTGCAGCACACAAGAAATATCATATGCCGGAAAACAGCTGCTATCTGCCACTGCATGTGGGCAAAAAAGGAAAGGATGATCTGGGGTATCTGGGCGATGACACGGGAGACAATATCTCAGAGAAAAACCCTTATTACTGTGAGTTGACAGGACTGTATTGGGCATGGAAGAATCTGAAGTCCGATTATATCGGGCTGGTTCATTACCGCAGACATCTGGCTAATGGTATACGTAAGCTAATGTTCTGGAAGAAGAATCCTTTTTATGCGGTTCTGACAGAGAAGGAGATTAGGAATATTCTGAAGAAGACGGACATTATCCTTCCGGCCAAAAGGCATTACTATATAGAGAATCTGTATTCTCACTATGCACATACCCATTATGAAGAGCATTTGATCCTCACAAGAAAGATTATAGAGAAGCGAACACCGGAGTATCTGGACGCTTATGATCATGTGATGAAGCAGACATCAGGACATATGTTCAACATGTTTGTTATGTCACGGGAAAAGTGCGATGAATACTGCAGCTGGCTGTTTCCGATTCTGGAAGAACTGGAGCATCAGGTGGATTATAAGCAGTATAACCCGTTCCAGCAGCGGCTTTTTGGCAGAGTCAGTGAACTTCTGCTGAATGTGTGGATTGAGCAGAAACACTATGACTATCAGAGTGTTCCATTTGTCAATATTGAGAAGAGCAACTTGATCAAACGAATACCTGCTTTTCTGAAAGCAAAATTTCTGCATAAAAAATATGGCGGCAGTTTCTAAGGCAAACGGGCTAGGATTGTAACCATAGGCAGGTCTTTAGGTGGCAAAATAAACGTCATGCCACCTTTTGACTTTAAAACAGCTTTGACAGGCTATATATGGATGAAGATGAGAGGAATAGTGAATGAGCAAAAAGGTTCTGGTATTTGGAATGACAGACAACCCCGGCGGCATGGAAAGCTGTGTCATGAATTATTATCGGAATATCGATCTCGATAAAGTTCAATTTGATTTCCTGTGCAACTGGGAACAAATGGTCTATGCGGATGAAGTTATGAAAAATGGCTCAAAGATTTATACCATACCTCAGAGAAGCAAAGACTATAAGGCATATAAAAAGGCAATGGATAGTTTCTTTGAAAAACATGCCGGAGAATATGATGTGTTCTGGTACAACACCTGTACATTGACAAATATTGATTATTTGGTCTATGCGAAGAGGTATGGCATTAAGAAGCGTATTATTCATGCCCATAATTCAGGTAATGAGACAACGCTGTTAAGAGGCATTTTTCATTACCTGAATAAGGCACGTATTGGTATATATGCAACGGACTTCTGGAGCTGTTCAATGGCGGCTTCGAGGTATTTTTACAGTGACAAAATCATTGCGTCGAAGAAGCATCATATTATTAATAATGCAATACAGACAGATCAATATGCATACAACGAAGAAATAAGAGATGAGATCCGAAAGGAATATGACTTGGATAATCATTATGTTATCGGTCATGTAGGAAGATTTCAGTATCAAAAAAACCATGAGTTTTTGATAGATATTTTTAATGCCTATTTGAAACTGGATGATCAGGCGATTCTGATGTTGATCGGACAAGGTGAAGGCGAAGAAAATATTAAAAAGAAAGTTTCTGACCTTGGAATAGAGGAGAACGTACGGTTTATGGGTGTTCGTTCTGATGTCAATCAGCTTTTTCAAGCGATGGATACTTTTGTGCTACCATCCCGATTTGAGGGACTTCCGCTTGTATTAATTGAGGCACAGACGGCCGGATTAAAATGTTATGCGTCAAAAGATGTGATAACGGCAGATTCTGACATTACGGGCCATATAGAATTCATTCCTCTGGCAAATAATGCGGAGGAGTGGGCAAGAAGAATATACACGAATTCAAAAACTGTTGAGGATCGTACAAAATGGAGACAAATGGTTTCAGATGCGGGATTTGATATCCATACAGAAGCAGATAAGCTGATTGCTTATTTAGAGGAGTAAGAGTGAAAAAGTTAGGTGGTTGATATGCAGCAGAAATCTTTAAAACTAAATTTTATCATGAATGCCATATTGACGATGTCAAGCTTTTTGTTTCCCTTGATTACATTTCCGTATGTGTCCAGAGTTTTGCTGCCGGTGGGAACAGGCAGAGTTTCCTTTGCTAATTCGGTTGTGACCTATTTTGTCATGATCTCACAGTTGGGCATTCCGACTTACGGTATCAGGGCCTGCGCGGTTGTCAGGGATGATGAAGAAAAGCTGAAGAAGACAGTGTATGAGCTTTTTTTCATCAATGTTGTTATGAGTATATTCGCTTATATTGTCTTCTTTGCTGCATTGGCCTATGTGCCGAGACTGCGTGCGGACAGGACATTATTTCTGATTACCGGTACATTGATCTTCTTTAATACCATTGGCGTAGAATGGCTATATAAGGCACTGGAGCAGTATACGTATATTACCATACGTTCCATTATATTCAAGTTTATTGCTTTGATCGCCATGTTTGCGTTGGTGCGGAATGTGGATGACTATGTTATTTATGGCGGCATTTCTATCTTTGCGGCATCGGCTTCCAATGTATTCAACTTTATCCGATTAAGAAAAATTATCGGTAAAAGAAAGGTGACGAATCTTAATTTCAGACAGCATTTTAAGCCGGTTTTCACCTTCTTTATCATATCCTGTGCGACAACAATTTATACGAATCTGGATAACGTTATGCTGGGATTTATAAAGGATGATGTGGAAGTAGGCTATTATAATGCGGCAACCAAGATAAAAAATATCCTGGTGAGTATTGTGACGTCTCTGGGAACGGTGCTTATGCCGAGAACATCCTATTACATTCAGCAGGGAATGATGGATGAATTCTACAGATTATCAAAAAAGGCGATTAAGTTTGTTTTATTGATAGCATCAGCAATGATGATTTATTTTATGATTTTTGCCAGAGAGGGTGTGCTGTTTTTATCCGGTGAGGCTTTTGAAGGCGCGATTCTTCCGATGATCATTGTCATGCCGACACTCCTTTTTATTGGCTTAACGAATATTATGGGTATTCAGATGCTGATTCCAATGGGTAAGGAGAATGCAGTCATGATATCCACTTTTGTCGGAGCGATTGTTGACTTGATTTTGAATGCAATCTTCATTCCAATGATGGGATCAACAGGTGCGGCAATCGGAACATTGGTGGCTGAATTTGTTGTCCTGATTGTGCAGATGATTTATCTGAAGAAGGATGTTCGGTATTTATATTCTAAACAGGATTATCTAAAGATATTAGCAGCATTGCTGATTGCAGTTGTGTCAGCTGGGATTGTGAAGGTATTTGTGCCGGGGGTATTTATCAAACTGCTGATCTCGGCGGTACTTTTCTTTGGATTATATGGTATAGCACTTTATGTTATGAAAGAAGAGATTGTGACAGAGAATTTGAATAAAGGCATTCAGATGATCAAGTCGCACAAGAAGTAAAGGAAAAGAGGAAATTGAAAATGAAGTATGATTATTTAGATGTTGGTTCAGGTTTATACGGTGCAATCTTTGCTCACGAGGCAAAAGCACATGGCAAGTCTGTTTTGGTTGTGGACAAGCGTACGAATATTGCAGGTAATATTTATACAGAGAATATTGAGGGCATTAATGTCCATAAGTATGGTGCACATATTTTCCATACCAATGATAAAAAAGTGTGGAATTATATTACACAGTTCGCTGAATTTAATCGATTCACAAACAGCCCGGTAGCTAATTATAAAGGTGAATTATATTCTCTGCCGTTTAATATGTATACATTTAACAAGATGTGGGGCGTTGTTACCCCGGAGGAAGCAGCTGCAAAGATCGAGGAACAGCGCAAGGAGATTACAGGAGAGCCTCAGAACCTTGAAGAACAGGCAATTTCCCTTGTTGGTCGTGATATTTATGAAAAGCTGATTAAAGGTTATACAGAGAAGCAGTGGGGCCGTGACTGTAAGGAACTTCCTTCTTTTATCATCAAGCGACTCCCTGTACGTCTGACATTCGACAACAACTATTTTAATGCACTCTATCAGGGCATTCCTGTGGGCGGCTATACAAAGATGATTGAGCGTCTGTTAGAGGGCATTGAGGTACGCCTGAATACAGATTACCTTGAACAGAAGGAAAGTCTGGATGAATTAGCAGATAAAGTTGTCTATACCGGTCCTATTGATGCTTACTTTGATTATAAGCTGGGGACACTTGAGTATCGCTCTGTCCGCTTTGAAAATGAACTCCTTGACAAGCCGAATTTCCAGGGAAATGCAGCTGTCAACTATACAGATCGTGAGACACCTTGGACACGTATCATTGAGCATAAATGGTTCGAATTCGGCAAGGATGAGAATGGCAATGATCTGCCAAAGACAATGATCAGCCGCGAATACAGCAGTGAGTGGAAACCGGGTGATGAGCCGTATTATCCGGTTAATGATGAGAAGAATGGTGCACTTTATGCCGAATACAAAAAGTTGGCAGATGCAGAAGAAAAAGTTATCTTTGGTGGACGTCTGGGTGAGTATAAGTACTATGATATGGATCAGGTTATTGCGGCAGTACTTGATCGTTGTGAGAAAGAATTTTAAAACGCTTGAAATCGCTCAGATTGTATAGTCTGGGCGATTTTGGGGAACAGGAGATTTTAATAGACGATGAATCAATTACTTCTTTCAGTTGTTATCCCGGCATACAACGCAGAAACATCGATTACAGGAACTGTTCAAAGTATATACCGAGAATTTCAGATGGCAATCCCTTATGAAATAATCGTTGTAGAGAATGGTGCAACAGATCAGACAACTCAGGTTGTTGAAAAACTGGCAGTGCAGATGCCATGTGTAAAACTTTATCATTCAGAAAAAGGTGTTTCAAATGCGAGAAATACAGGCATTGCTAATGCCGCTGGGAAATGGTTGATGTTTGTGGATGCAGATGATGAATTGCATTTGGGATGTGGAAAGCGCATCATAGACATCATGCAGAACAGTGAAGCGGACTTGTGTCTTTTTGGACATATGAATGGGAAGGAGACCCGACGGGTCTGCGAGAAAACGGAAGTTTTCAATGGTAAAAATATTGAACAGGCAAGAATACAACTTTTGGAAGCACCGACTCGCTATATGCAGGTGTGGTCAAAACTATTCCTCAGACAACGAATTGTTGATGCAGGTATTCGGTTTGAACCGGAGTTGAGGTTTTCGGAGGACAGTGATTTTACATTCCAGTATACCGCTTACTGCCAGATGATTACGTTTTATATGGATATTCTTTATGATTATCGTATTAATACTGCGTCTGTTATGCATACATTTGATGAGAAGAAGCTTGATGGATATGTACAGGCAATGAGGATTATGGAAAAACGACTGGCAGGGGAATCAGTGGCTGTTCAGCAGGCAGGTCAGCAGTATATATTGGCACATTTCCATATCGCCATGGTGAATGGTGTTTTTAGTACAGATCATTCAGGATCGTTTACAAATAAAGTCGATAAAATTAGGCAGACAGCCAGAAAGCCGGTTTTTAGAAAGGCCATTCGGGAAGTATCGTTAAAATCTGGAAGCATGGTTTCGAGAGTAACAGCGTTTTTGCTCAAGGGACACCTATATAGATTGTTGGGGTTAATTTATGCAATTAGAGGTTGGCAGAAGAGAGGATAAAAACGAGAAGCCATAATTTGGCATTACTAGGAGGAGAAAACTTGTGAAATTATATCAAATAGTAGAAATTGCAGGTAATGGCAACCATGCCGGAACAAAGGCAACGGCGGACATTGCTGAAATCGCTGAACAAATAGGCTTTACACCTGTTAAGATTCAGATGCGTTCTACCGCATTATCAAAGGCAGCTAAAATTCAGAGACAGATTGGTTATCTGAAAGACTGGCATCAGGCAGGCAAGTGCATAGAGAATGAATCTGTTGTGCTTTTGCAGCATCCTTTTCATTATCCGCAGTTGACAAGAGAGAAAACATTAAGAAAACTCAAAGAGCAGCGCCATGTGAAATATATCAGTCTTGTACATGATGTTGAGAAATTGAGAGGGTTTCGCTACAATGACTATTATGCACGTGAATTCCAGACAATGCTGGAATTGATGGATGTGCTGGTTGTTCATAACGACTGTATGGCAGCTTATTTTATTGAGTTGGGTGTCGACCCCGATAAGATTTTAAAGTTGGATATTTTCGATTACCTTCAGAAGAATTATAAAAATAATGAGCCTGTTTTTGAGAAAGAAATTACAGTGGCAGGTAATCTTGATACAGTGAAATGTGGTTATATTGGACAGCTGCATCAGTTAAATCCAATGAAGGTGCGTTTGTTTGGACCTAACTTTGATGAGAAGCTGGCTTCTTATGACAACATTCGGTATGGTGGTAATTTGAAACCTGATGAGATACCATTAAGACTTGATAGAGGCTTTGGTCTTATCTGGGATGGCAGCAGCATTGAGGGATGTCTGGGAGAAGCGGGACAGTATCTTCGTTATAATAACCCACATAAGTTATCTCTGTGTTTGTCTTCCGGTATTCCAGTTGTTATTTGGAGTGGCGCAGCAGAGGCTGGATTTGTGGAGAAAAATGGTTTGGGGCTGACAGTATCTTCACTTAAAGAGCTGCCTTAAATCATGGAAAAATTGACTGAGGAAGATTACAATGAATTTATTCGCAATATTCGCCCTGTCAGAGAACGACTGATCAATGGCTATTATGGAAGGACAGCCATTCAAAAAGCGATTGAACTTGTGAGGAGATAAGAATGCTGTATCTATTATGCGTAATAACTTTTGCTTTTGTTATATTAAATTTTAAGCTGAATAAAAAAGACTGGATGGCACCGGCGGTTATTTTCAGTGCAGTTTTCTTTTTGTATACATTCGGTTGTGTTATTGAAAAAAATGCCTATGATATTGTATTTATTCCAAGGACAGTTTTTGTAGTCGCGGCAGGAATAGCGGTATTTACCTTGGTTACATGGGCAATCGAAAGATCGGCAGGAGAGACAGCAGTGGTCAGAAATCCTCAACCTATTGAATTTCACAATGCCTATGTTGTGCTATTGATCATCGCACAGCTGCTCTCGATTATTTTCTTTATTAAATATCTTGGAAATCTGGCAGATGCTTATAGTGCTGTTTCAGGAGAAACTTATGCCGACCTTGGGGCAAAAATAGAATTATATGACACAATGACAAAATTTTGGAAAGATACTTATGCACAGCTGGCAGTATCGATTCCGATGATCTATCGTTTGACGAATCCTCTTTGCGGAGCCGCAGAATATTTGCTTTTGTATATTGGGGTTCATAATTTTACAGTGAATAAGAAAATTAATCCATTATATGTGGTTTCTGTAGGATTGATGATTGTACGAATCGTTATTAATGGCAGTCGTTCACCAATTCTTCGTATTATCACTTTTGCCTTTTGCCTGCTGTATGTTTTCTATATGCGTCAGGGAAAACAGTGGCGGCTGAATGGCAGATTAATTGGCATTATGGCAGTTTCAGCAGCAGTATTATGCGTTCTGATGATAGCTCTGCTGTTTGCAATGGGACGCGGAGAAAAAGGGTTTGATCTATTCGGATATATATTCACTTATTTCGGCGCACCGGTGGTGAATCTTGATACCTTTTTGAGAAATAATGACATTACCTTTTTACATGGTGTGTCGGATATTCCGATTTTTGCAGCCCATATCCTCAGAGGTCTTTATATCTATATTGACAAAATACTGGGTACGAATTTGTTCCCTATTTCGGAGATTGACTTCTTCACATTCAGCAGAAACGGTATAGAAATAGGTAATGTATATACCATGTTTTACAAGATTATTTATGATTTCGGTATTAGTGGTGTATTCTGGCTAACAGGACTTATGGCTCTGTATTATTCTTTGGCGTATAAGAGAATCAGAACAAGAATCAGTCATCATCCAATTGATTTCAGATTGTTTATTTATGCCTACTTGTTTAATGATTTAATCATGTCGGCTTTTTCCAGTCGCTATTATGAAACTGTATTTGATGCTCCATTTATTAAACTGGTTCCGGTGGTCTTTATACTGGACAAATTGATTATAGAATATCATGTGCCAGAGAAAATTATACAATGGGGATTTACAAAAATAGGAGAAAAGAAATTAGCTGGAAAATAAATTTGTAAAGAAATGAAGAAGTAAAATATTAGACTTTAATTTAGAACAGAGATTAAGATACATACTTTTTTAGTCTCTGTTTTTTGATGTTAAGATTTATTACTTGGATGAAGCAACATTAATATCTTAAGAATCTATTAATAGTAAACGAGATATGTAAACGAGATGGCATAATTTTTATAGACAAAATTAGACAAAGGCGGTAATATAGAAGTAGGGCTTTTTTGCAAATCGGCAAATTTTTACATATTTTGCACTTGAGAACTGGAAAAAATATTCTGCCAGGGAAATGACAGAGCGTTTTTAGACACAATTTTACGAAAAAGAGGAGCAATAGTTATGAAAGTCGTTTTATTAGCAGGTGGTTTGGGAACACGTATCAGTGAGGAGTCACAGTATAAGCCGAAACCGATGATTGAAATTGGGGGCAAGCCGATTCTGTGGCATATTATGAAGGAATACTCTTATTACGGATTTAATGATTTCATTATCTGTGCAGGGTATAAGCAGCATATTATCAAAGAATGGTTCGCAGATTATTTTCTTCACAATAGTGATATAACGTTTGACTATACCACAGAAGGAGAACGTAAGGTTATTGTTCATGATCAGCACCTTGACAAGTGGAAAGTGACGGTAGTTGATACAGGTTTGGATACGATGACTGGTGGACGTATCAAACGTATCCAGAAATACGTTGGTGACGAAACTTTTATGATGACATATGGTGATGGGGTCTGTGATGTGGATATTCAGAAATTGTTGGCATTTCATAAGGAACATGGCAAGATTGCGACATTAACAGCTGTTATTCAGGAACAGCAGAAGGGTGTATTGGATATTGCAGAGGACAATACTGTTCAGGCGTTCCGTGAGAAGAATAATGCAGCAGATGGAACAATGATCAATGCCGGTTATATGGTATTGGAGCCAGCAATTTTTGATTATATTGAGGGTGACAGTACTGTATTTGAAAAAGAACCGTTGGAACAGCTGGTTGATAGAGGCGAACTTATGTCATATACACACAAGGGCTTCTGGCAGTGCATGGATAATAAACGTGAAATGGAATTGCTGGAAAGATTGCTGAAGAATGGAAAGGCACCGTGGAAGAAATGGAAGGAAAAATAGACAGATGTTAAGTTTTTTTAAGAACAAAAGGGTCCTGGTTACAGGGCATACGGGATTTAAGGGCTCATGGCTTTGTCGCATTCTTGTACAGGCTGGAGCACAGGTGACAGGTTATTCGTTGACGGCACCTACGACACCGAATCTGTTTGGAATCTGTGATGTAGAGAACAAGATGAATTCGATCATCGGAGATATTCGAGACAGAGAACATTTAATGCAGGTATTTGATGAGGCACAGCCGGAAATTGTACTGCATCTGGCGGCTCAGCCAATTGTAAGAGACTCTTATAAGAATCCGGTATATACATATGAGACGAATGTCATGGGTACAGTGAATATCTGTGAATGTGTAAGATTGCACCCTTGTGTCAAGTCGTTTTTGAATGTCACAACAGATAAAGTGTATGAGAATAAAGAATGGGAGTGGGGATATCGTGAGAATGAACCTTTAGATGGTTTTGATCCATATTCCAACAGTAAATCCTGTTCAGAGCTAGTAACCCACAGTTATATTAATTCTTTCTTCTGCAATATGGATGTTGCTGTATCTACAGCAAGGGCAGGAAATGTTATCGGTGGCGGTGATTTTGCCAACGACAGAATTGTTCCAGACTGTGTACGTGCAGCGGCAGCAGGAGAAGATATTATTGTTCGTAATCCACATTCTACAAGGCCTTATCAGCATGTACTGGAGCCATTGGCAATTTATCTGACGATTGCGAAAGCACAGTACGAGGATAAGAAATATGCTGGTTTCTATAATGTAGGGCCAGATGACAGAGATTGCATTACTACAGGTCAGTTGGTTGATATATTCTGTGAAAAATGGAATGACACTGAACATGATGGCAGAGAGCTGGCATGGATTAATCAGGCTGAAGCGAATGCACCACATGAAGCTAATTTTCTGAAACTGGACTGTTCGAAGATTAAACGTGTATTTGGTTGGAAACCACGTTGGAGTGTCAATGAAGCTATTGGCAAAACGGTAGAATGGTCAAAAGTGTATTTAAGCAGTGGAGATGTCTGTACCTGCATGGATTCTCAGATTAAAGAATTTTTTGGAGAGGAATTAAGATAAGTTATGAAAAATTGGACAAATGAAGCAGAAGCACGTGAAAAGATTAAAGGCCTTGTTGCTGAATATTATCATGATTTTAAAGAACCGGAGCAGAAAAAAGAATTTAAACCAGGAGATAGATTATCTTATGCAAGTCGTGTGTATGATGAAAAAGAAATGTGTACATTAGTTGATGCTGCATTAGATTTCTGGTTAACAACAGGACGTTTTTCAGATGAATTTGAAAAAAAATTCGCAGAATGGATTGGTGTGAAATATGCAAATCTGGTGAACAGTGGTTCTTCTGCTAACCTGATTGCATTTATGACATTGACAGCTCCTGAACTTGGTGACAGACAGATTAAACGTGGTGATGAAGTTATTACAGTAGCAGCAGGTTTCCCAACAACCATTACACCTATATTGCAGTATGGTGCGGTACCTGTATTTGTAGACGTAACGGTTCCACAGTACAATATAGATGTGACAAAACTTGAAGCAGCATTGAGCCCGAAGACAAAAGCTGTTATGATTGCCCATACGCTTGGTAATCCGTTTGATCTGAAACATGTCAAAGCATTCTGTGACAAACATAATTTATGGCTTGTAGAAGACAACTGTGATGCTCTGGGAACAAAATATACAATTGATGGAGAAACACGTTTCAGCGGTACATGGGGAGATATTGGTACATCATCTTTCTATCCGCCGCATCATATGACAATGGGAGAAGGCGGTTGTGTTTATACAAATGATGCAAAGTTAAATCGTCTGATCAAGAGCTTCCGTGACTGGGGACGTGATTGTGTATGCCCATCCGGCCATGACAATATTTGCGGTCATCGTTTTGATGGTCAGTTCGGTGAACTCCCACAGGGCTATGATCACAAATATGTCTACAGTCATCTGGGATATAATCTGAAAGTAACAGATTTGCAGGCAGCAGTCGGTGTTGAACAGCTGAAGAAATTCCCTTCGTTTATTGAGGCACGCAGACACAACTGGGATCGCCTGAGAAAGGCACTTGAACCAGTTGCTGATAAACTGATTCTTCCGGAACCGGCAGAAAACAGTGAACCATCATGGTTTGGCTTTATTGTAAGTGTTAAAGAAGAGTCTGGATTAACTAGAAATGCTGTCACAAGATATATAGAAGATCACAATATTCAGACACGTTTACTGTTTAGCGGCAATATCATTAAACATCCATGTTTTGATCAGATCAGAGGTACAGAAGCGTATCGGGTTGTGGGTGATCTTGAACAGACAGACTTTATTATGAATCATTCATTCTGGGTAGGTGTTTATCCTGGAATGACAGATGAGAAGATTGATTACATGGCACAGATCATCAAGGAGGCTGTAAACCAGTAGAGCTTATGAGAAATATTCAACTTTTAGATTGTACACTTAGAGATGGCGGTTACGTCAATGACTGGGAATTTGGTCATGATACACTGCTTAGCGTATTTCAGAGACTTGTTTCAGCAGGTGTAGACCTGATTGAAGTTGGTTTCCTTGATGAAAGAAGACCATATGACAGCAACAGAAGTATTTTCCCGGATACAAAATCTGTGGATAAGATTTGGGGCGGTATAGATAAAGGTTCCTCTATGGCAGTAGGTATGATTGACTTCGGAACATGTCCGATTGAGAATCTGCAGCCATGTTCAGAGTCTTATCTGGATGTTATCCGTGTCATTTTCAAGAAGGAAAAAATGCATGCAGCAATGGAATATTGCCGTGAAGTTAAGAAGTTAGGCTATAAAGTCTGCTCACAGCTGGTATCCGTAACAGCCTATAATGACGAAGAGCTGCTGCAGGTGATAGAACTGGTTAACGATGTAAAACCGTATGCAGTGTCTATGGTTGATACATATGGTTTGCTTGATCCAACATGGCTTCTGCATATTTACAGCATTTTGGATGCACATGTGGATAAAGATATTGCAATCGGTTTCCATGCACATAACAATCTTCAGCTGGGTTATGCAAATGCAAGAGCATTTGTTGCTAAAGAAACAGACAGAGCTATTCTTGTAGACGGTACTTTATTCGGTATGGGTAAAAGTGCCGGAAATGCACCGTTGGAACTTGTTGCAAAGTATTTAAATGAGGAATTCGGCAGACATTATGATATTAATGCTATGATGGAAGCTATTGATGAAAGTGTTAATCAGTTTTACGCAAAATCCCCATGGGGATATAAAACATTCTTCTACACAAGTTCCTTGAATAAATGTCATCCGAATTATGTGCAGTATTACCAGAATAAGGGAAGTCTGTCGCCTACAAAATTAAACAAGATTTTGTCAGAAATCGAGCCTCAGCCAAAGAAACTTTTATATGATGAAAAATTGGCTGAAGAACTGTACCAGAAGTTCGTTTCAGAGGAATTTCATGATGAAAAAGAATTCAGGAAACTTTCGGAAATGTTTGCAGGTAAGAATATTCTTCTCATTGGCCCGGGCAAGAATATTGTGCTTCAGAAAGACAAAGTCGAAAAGTATATTGCAGAGAAACATCCGGTAAAGATTGCAATCAATTATATTCCTGAGATTATGGATGTGGATTATATTTTCCTTACAAAGCCAAATCGTTACGAACAGATGACAACAGCATTACAGGGGGTGGATGTCAGAGTAATTGCGACTTCCAACATGGAGCCAAAAAACGAGCCGTTCGATTATGTAATAAATCGTGAACCGTTATTGGAGAAGACAGGAAAGATTAAGGACAATTCCTTCCTGATGCTTTTGCAGATTCTGCAGAATGCAGGTGTGAAGCAAGCTGCTTGCGCGGGCTTAGATGGTTATTCTGCACGCGAGGATAATTATGCATCTCCGGAAATGGAATATGGATTTGTAAAGAAGGAAGCAGATTATCTGAATGAGCATATTAAGAATGTTCTTCATCATAAATATTCAGATATGCAGATTGAGTTTATTACGTTTTCACAGTATAACGTTGTACAGGATATCAGCAGCGGAACTTTTTAGAAAATAGGATATAAATAAAATGAATAAATATGATTTAGTTGTTTTTGATGTGGATGGAACCGTTCTGGATACCCGGGAGGGTGTTCTGGCAGCTGTCCAGCATACAATTGAACAATGTGGATTAGAGCATCTTTCGGATGAAGCATTACGGACTTTTATCGGACCGCCGGTACAGAATTCTTTTAAACGATGGTATCATGTCAGTGATGAAGAAGCACAGCGTTTGGCGAATGTATTCAGAGATAAGTATAAAGGTGAAGACTTATTGAAAGCAGTTCCATATGATGGTATTTATGACGTGTTTGAAAAGCTTCAGGCAAAAGGGGTTAAAACAGCCGTCGCAACTTATAAGCGGGAAGACTATGCAATTCGTTTGCTTGAGCATTTCAAATTTGACCATTATTCAGATATTTTACATGGCGCTGATAATGAAAATAAGCTAAAGAAGAAAGACATCATAGAACTTTGCATTAATGAATCCGGGATTACAGATCGTTCCAGAATTGTAATGATCGGAGACAGTGACAATGATGCAATTGGTGCAGAGGGTATGGGTATATCCTTTGTAGGTGTGACCTATGGGTTTGGTTTTTCTTCTAAAGAAGATGTAGATCAGTTCAATAATTCAGGTTGTGCTGATACGGCGGAAAAGATATTAGAATACGTGTTATAAACAAACAGTTTATCAAGATAAACGGAAGGGATGGAAGAATGAAGATTAAACTTGCGAAATATATAGCAGATTTCCTGGTAGAACACGATATTACAGATATGTTTACTTTAACAGGCGGCGGTGCAATGCATTTAAATGATGCATTTGGACATAAAGAAGGCCTGAAATGCACATATAATCATCATGAGCAGGCTTGCTCTATTGCAGCAGAAGGGTACACAAGATTAACAGGTAAACTGGCTGCAGTTTGTGTAACCAGCGGCCCTGGAGGAACAAATGCGATTACAGGTGTACTTGGCGGCTGGTTAGATTCTATTCCAATGTTCATTATTTCAGGACAGGTAAAGAGAGAGACAACAACATGGGCAACAGATGTACCACTTCGTCAGTTAGGTGATCAGGAGTATAACATTACTGAGTGTGTACGTACAATGACAAAGTACGCACATATGATTACAGATCCGAATGAAATTCGTTATCATCTTGAAAAAGCATTGTATTTGTGCCTGAATGGCAGAGGCGGCCCTGTATGGTTGGATATTCCTCTTGATGTACAGGCTGCTGTTATCGAAACAGATGATTTGAAAGGGTTTGATCCTTCAGAATTAGAACTGGACGAGAATCCGGTATATGATGGCTCTTTGAACAAAGAGATTATTGAGAAGATTAAATCTGCAAAACGTCCGGCTATTTTGGCTGGTACAGGTATTCGTCTTGCACATGCCTACGATGAGTTTTTACAGTTTGTAGACAAGATGAATATCCCTGTTATGACAGCATGGAATGCCCATGATCTGCTTCCACAGGACCATCCGTTGAATCATGGTCGTCCCGGAACAGTAGGAAATCGAGGCGGCAATTTTATTGTTCAGAATTGTGACCTTTTGCTTGTACTTGGCTGCAGAATGAATATTCGTATTGTGAGCTATAATTACAAAGACTTTGCAAAAGATGCGTATAAAATCGTTGTAGATATTGATGAAAACGAATTAAAGAAACCTACTGTAACACCAGATCTGCCGGTACATGCAAATGTAAAAGACTTTATGCAGTCTATGCTGCAGGAAGAATATGTATCAAATCCGGGGCAGGATGAATGGAGAAAATGGTGCGCTTATATTGATAAGAAATATCCGGCAGCTTTGCCTGAATATTTCAATACAGCAAAACCTTTGAATCCATATGCATTTATTGACAAAATGTGTGATGCACTGGCTGATGATGATGCCGTTATTACCGGAAACGGAAGTGCCTGTGTTATCACATTCCAGGCATTAAAGGCAAAGAAAAATCAGAGATATTTTACGAATTCAGGCTGTGCAGCCATGGGATATGGTTTCCCGGCAGCTATTGGTGCGGCTGTAGCGCGCGATTGTAAACGTACAATCTGCATTGATGGTGATGGAAGCTTCCAGATGAATCTGCAGGAACTTCAGACAGTTGTGTATAATCATTTGAATTTGAAGATTTTTTATCTGAATAATAATGGCTATCATTCAATTCGTCAGACTCAGAATAATCTTTTCCAGCCGCCTCTCGTTGGTGTATGTGATGGAAATGGTCTGAGTTTTCCAGATGCAGAAAAAATTGCATGGGCATATGGTATTCCATTTGTAAGAATTGATTCACTGGAAGGTATTGAAGAGAAACTTGCACAGGTATTAGATACAGAGGGACCTGTATTCTGTGAAGTTGTTGTAGACCCAACACAGAATTTCGAGCCAAAATTATCTTCTAAAGTTTTGCCAGATGGAAGAATTGTGTCTCCGCCTCTGGATGATATGTTCCCATTCCTTCCTAAAGAAGAGTATGAAAAAAATAAAAAAATGGTGATGGATTAAATGATGAAAAAAGCGATAATAACCGGAGCAACCGGGATGCTTGGGATTGCTCTGATAAAAAAATTGATAGCAGAAAATATGCATGTGACAGCAGTTGTTCGTCCTAATTCCAAAAGAAGTGGAAGAGTGCCAAATGACAAATGTGTAGATATTGTTGAATGCGATTTGGAGAATCTTTCGAAACTCAGTGGTCTGGTGAATGGCAAGTATGATTACTTTTTCCATTTTGGGTGGGATGGTACATATGGTGATAATCGCAATAATATGCCGCTTCAGATAAAAAATATTGAAGCAACGCTGGCGGCTGTGGATGCTGCGCATGCTCTTGGGTGTGAAGTGTTTGTCGGGGCAGGATCGCAAGCAGAATTTGGCCGTACAGAGGGAAAATTATCTTCTGATACAAAGACGAATCCGGAAACCGGTTATGGTATCGCAAAATTATGTGCCGGTCAGATGAGCCGTGTGCAGTGTTCAAAATACGGCATCCGCCATGTGTGGATGCGTATCTTGAGCACGTATGGACCTAACGATGGTATGCATACAATGGTTATGTCAGGAATCAAACAAATGTTGAATCACGAACGGCCACAATATACCAAGGGTGAACAGATGTGGGATTATCTGTATTGTGGAGATGCCGCAAATGCATTCTACCTGGCTGCTGTACATGGCAAAGATGCTGCTGTATATTGTCTGGGAGGCGGAAAAGTGCGCCCATTGGCAGATTACATCAAAGATATTCGTGATGTGGTTTCACCGGATAGTGAAATTGGATTTGGAGAAATTCCTTATTATGAGAATCAGGTTATGTACCTGTGTGCAGATATTGAGGACTTGACAAAAGATACAGGATTTCAGCCGACGATGGACTTTAAAGAAGGCATCAGAATAACAGCAGATTGGCTGAAAGAGGAATTAGGTTATGAAGAAAATTAGTATTATGATTCCATGTTATAACGAAGAGGAAAATGTCATACCGATGAGCGAAGCCATTGTCGATTTGTTCAATACGGAATTGACAAGTTATGACTATGAATTATTATTTATCGATAATTGTTCCACAGACAAAACCCGTGAATATTTGCGGATGATTTGCGAAAAAAATAAACACATTAAAGCAATCTTTAATGCCAGAAACTTCGGACAGTTTAATTCACCATATTATGGTCTACTTCAGACTACAGGTGACTGTGTGGTTTCGATGTGTTGTGATTTCCAGGATCCTATTGAGCTGATTCCAAAATACATCAAGGAATGGGAAAATGGTTATAAGATTGTCATAGGTATTAAGACAAGCAGCAAGGAAAGCAAGATTATGTATAAGCTGAGAAGCTTATACTATAAGATTATTAAAAAGTACTCAGATGTGGAGCAGATTGAACATTTTACCGGCTCAGGTTTGTACGACAAAAGCTTTATTGATGTGTTGAGAGATTTAAAGGATCCGACACCATTCATGCGAGGCTTGGTTGCAGAGCTTGGCTTTGCCAGAAAGGAAATTCCGTATGAGCAGCCACAGCGAAGAGCAGGAAAAACACATAACAATTGGTATACACTTTATGATGCGGCGATGTTGAGCTTTACTTCTTATACGAAGATTGGTCTTCGCTTGGCTACTTTCATGGGAATTTTGGCGGGAACAGGAAGTTTTATTGTTGCAATTATTTATCTGATTTTGAAATTGACACATTGGAATAGTTTTACGGCAGGTATGGCACCTGTTGTTATTGGGATGTTTTTCCTGGGAGGTATACAGTTATTCTTCCTTGGTTTCATTGGTGAGTATATCTTAAGCATCAATAAACGTGTGATGAACAGACCGTTGGTTGTGGAAGAAGAGCGGATTAATTTTGAAGAAAAATAAGGTAAATAATTATGTGGAAAATGATTGAAAATCTAATGGATTTGGTGCTTCGCAAATTATTGCATTTAAAATTAACCGATAAGCAGTGGGAAACACTTACACAATTTGTCAAATTCGGAATAGTAGGTTTAAGCAATACAGTTATTTCTTATTTAATTTATGTCGGTGCTTTGATTATTTTAGAAAAGAATAATATATTTCCTACTATAGACTATTTGATTGCGCAGTTTCTAGGATTTGTTTTAAGTGTATTGTGGTCATTTTACTGGAATAATAAATATGTGTTTAGCCAAGATGAGCAGAGTGAACGTAATTTGTTGCATGCGCTTTTCAAAACGTACATTTCGTATGCTTTTACCGGATTATTTTTGAGCAGTGTGTTATCCGCTTTATGGGTGGAGGTTTTTCATATTTCTAAGCTCATAGCACCTATTATAAATTTAGTAGTGAGTGTTCCTTTAAATTTTGTGTTAAATAAATTTTGGGCATTTAAAAAAAAATAACGGTTATGTCCTATATATGTATATAGGACATATTTTAGTTTGCGCGCCATGGGCGCGCTCTAACGGGTGAAAGTCCCGAACACGCCT
>OLOZ01000734.1_pt1 | contig 26748 bp, 28 predicted proteins | sample 1673021 | NCBI WGS metagenome assembly OLOZ01 (sample SAMEA3136747, study PRJEB25190) | human gut metagenome | biome: human gut; feature: human-associated habitat; material: faeces | place: Austria | collected 2013 | reverse complement strand
TCTGATACATGCCTGCTCTACCGCCTTACCTGTAAGATATGTCGTAGATGAAGCATATGAGCCCGAATCATATGGTGAAGTATCTGTATCAGCGCTGAATACAACTACATTATCATAATTACATTCAAGAACCTCGGAAGCTATCTGTGCCAAAACAGTATCACTTCCCGTACCCATATCGGCCGCGCCTACATTTAAAACATAAAATCCGTCGTCATTTAATTTTATAGTAGCTCCTCCTACATCACAATTTGAAATGCTGGATCCTTGCATGGCCATTGCCACTCCTACACTGCGGATTTTGCCGTTTCCCATATCCCTTGAAGGATATTTCTCATTCCACTTTATTCTTTCAGCTGTGGATCTTAAACATCTGTCAAGAGTACATGAATTACAGGGCTCACTGTAATATGCTCTGGAAACATCGCCTTCCTGTATCAGATTCATATTACGCAGCTCTACAGGATCTATTTTAAGATGGGCTGCCAGCTCATTGACAATGCTTTCTATGGCGAAAAGCCCTTGTGTGGCGCCGTAACCTCTGTACGCTCCTGCAGCCTGAAGATTAGTATATACCACATCATAGCTAAAACGATATGCTTCCTGATAACGATGATACAAAGGAATGGATTTATGTCCCGTAAGCCCCACCGTAGTAGGACCATGCTCTCCGTATGCTCCCGTATTGGAAAGAGTATAAAGATCTATCCCTCTTATACGCCCGTCTTTCATGGCTCCTATGCGTACATACATCTCCATCTCATGTCGGGGGCTTCCCGATATCTGACTCTCCTGCCTGTCAAACTCTATGTAGGCAGACTTTCCTGTCTTCCATGTAACGAATGCTGGAAATATCTCTGTTACACAAGTTTGTTTAGCTCCGAAACCTCCGCCTATCCTCGGTTTGACGACACGAATTTTAGACTTGGGAATATCAAGGGCATGAGCCACTATCCTGCGTATATGAAACACGATCTGCGTAGAACTTAATATATTGAGCCTTCCATAAGTATCAAGATATGTGTAAGTCCTAAAGGTTTCCATCATCGCCTGACTGTTGGCTTTAGTATGATATGTTCGCTCCAGAACAACATCACAGCTTTCCAGTACACTTTCAATATCCCCATAGCCGTCTTCTTCACGCGCACAGAGATTTCGTCTGTTATCAGCTCCCACCGGACACATAGCTTCCCAGTCTTCCTCAGGATGAACCAGAATAGGGTTATCTTTAGCACTGCGAAAATCAAGATCCGCAGGCAATCCTTTATATTTCACTTTTATCAGCTTAAGAGCTTTGTCAACAGCCTTAACATTCTCTCCCGCCACTATTGCCACCGCATCACCGTTAAACCGTACATGTCTGTCCAAAAGCAATCTGTCATGAGGGCTCGGCTCAGGGTAAGTCTGCCCTGCCATTGTAAATCTGTTCTGAGGAACATCCTCATATGTATATACAGCTTCGATTCCCGTCACTTTCATTGCTGCCGAAATATCTATATCCTCTATCACAGCATTTGCATGAGGACTGTGAAGGATTTTTACCACTAATGCATTTTTATCTATCATATCTCCTGTGTATACAGGCTTACCCGTAACAAGAGCCATGGCATCCTTTTTACGAAAGGATTTACCTATACTACGCATCAGCGTTACCTCCCTTCTTCACTTTCTTAAATTCCAAATATGATTTTATACCTCTAAGCTGCCCCTCATAGCCAGAACACCTGCATAGATTCCCGGTCAAATAGGACAGTATCTCTTCATCTGTAGGATCAGGATTTTCACGCAGCATGGCAATGGCATTCATAATAAGTCCCGGATTACAAAACCCACACTGCTCCGCACCCTGATCAGCAATGAAAGCTCCAAACTCGACAGCCTCTTTTTGAAGACCTTCAAGAGTCGTAACGCACTTACCTTCGACTCTTGCAGCAATCACTGAACACGACAATACCGGCATGTCATCTACAAAAACCGTACAGAGACCACAGCTTGAAGAATCACATCCTCTTTTGACACTTAGACATCCCATATCTCGTACCACATCTAAAAGCATACTGTCAGCTTCAATATCCGAAGAAACTTTCTTTCCGTTCAAAATAAAATCCAATTTCATATTATCGTTTCCTCCCTGCCTCAAGCATAGCTCTTTTTACGAGTACAGAGGCAATTTTCTTTCTATACTCTGCACTTCCTCTCATATTAGAGCCAAATGACATCCTGCTCGCAACATATTCTCCAAACTTTTCGGCATCCTCCTCAGATATATCTCTGCCGCAATCTAAATATTCTCCCAAGACAACTTCCGCTTTTGCAGGTCTGGCTCCTACTGCAGCATGCCATACACCTGCCCAAAAGCTTACAGCACATGTCAATACGGGAAAATCAGTCCTTGCATGGCGCTGGGCCATATATGCCATATCAAGTTTTGTTTTTTTCACTATTATCTTGACTATGATGTCTCTGTCAGGCTTTCGGGCTGAAAATTCCTTAATATTAACAATTCCGGCATTATGACAGACTACATATGTATCCATTGCCATAAACGCGGTGAGTACATCAGAGAATCCATATCTTCCGTAAAAAGAGCCTCCTACAGTGGCTGTATTCCTAAACTGAACTCCAACTATATTTTTCACAGCCTCCTTTACAGCTCCCCCAGTATACCGATCAAGCCCTCCATGCTGTTCAAGCTGACGCAATGTAGTCATACATCCGATTTCAAAGAAATCTTCCGTTTCCTCGATAGTATCAAGTCCCAAGTCCGATAGATCTATGGCAGTATTCACCTGCCTATCTCCCATTTTAAGCCAGTGCATCCCGCCTATTATAATATTCCTCTTCTTCTGGTTAAGCTCATAAGCCTCATCTATATCTGATACTTTGACATATTTTTTAATCCTCAGCAACGTTACATCCTCCGATACTTTTATTGAGACATAAATGGCAAAAACAGCTTTGCTCTTTATTTCAGTTATTTAATATTTTACAAGGTCATGTCTTGTTTGTCTATAAAATGTGTTACAATACAAAATATCACAATTAATACTTAAAAAAGGAGGCCCAAAATGCTGGAAGTCGAAATTAAAGCGAATTTGACAGAATTTGCAAAGGAAAATATACGTGATAAAGCAGAAAAGCTGGGGTTTGTTTACAGCAGTACACTGAAAGAAACCGATCTTTATTTTAACGGAAATGACAGAGATTTTCGCCACACCGATGAGGCTCTCAGACTTCGGAACTATCAGCGCACATCATCAGACGACAAAGAGTACTCCCGATCCGAAACACTTATAACATATAAGGGTCCTAAGCTTGACAATACTTCCAGCAGCCGAATTGAACATGAAACAGGCATAACCGATTTTAATACCGCCAAAAGACTTCTTTCTGCTCTCGGATATATTCCTCTGTTTACCGTGGAAAAAACACGAGATGAATTTACTGCTGTTTGCACGAAGCGGGATCAGTGTATTACACTTTGCCTCGACACTGTAACAGGACTGGGGAATTATATGGAACTGGAAATACTTGTGAACTCAGAATCTGAAAGAGAATCTGCATCAGATTGTCTTTTCAATATTCTTGATAAGCTGGGAATTCCCCAAGAAAATGTAACGAGAAAATCATATCTTGAGCTTCTGTTTATGAAAGTTAAAAACAAATAAAATATAAAGCGATAAACAAGAATATAGGAAAAGTTTTGATTTAAGGTGATTTTAAATATTTTCCATAAACATTTGCAAAGGATTGCAGAATAATTTCCGCCTATAAATTTAATAAAAAATGACCGTATAAGTATTTTAATACGGTCATTTTAATTTATCAATTTCCGAATTTCTCCTCCATTACCTTTACTACATCAAAAAAGTCTTCATAAGGAATATATGATTTTCCCTGCTTTTCAAGATATTTTGCCAATACATCTCTTGCAAATATGGTATCTACCGCCTGAGCCATATTCATATCCGTAAAACTGTCACCTATGCCAATAGCATATTCATAATCGTACAGCGCCATCACATCAGTCTTTTTAAGCAGTTCATTGCCGTCATCATACTGAGAAATCAGATGCATTTCATCATTTTCTGTTGAAAGTGTCACTGCATGCAGATCAGTCAGTTCGTCCATATACGGAGTCAGTTTACGTTCGGAAAACTGCCGTACTCCTCCTGAAATAACTACTACAGGAATCTCCATTTCTTTCATCTTATCAAGAAACTCTTTAAATCCCGGTCTGATTTTTACCTTATCTATATATTCAAGCATTTTAGGAAGCCACTCGGCAGGACGTCCATCATAAGCATACCGCACAACCTGACTTAAAGTCATCTCTCCTTTTTCCAATTTCCCATTATACTCATCAACTTCTTTTGGATCCACAAAAGGAAATATAGCTCCCACCAAAGTATCCTCTGTCGTTATGGTTCCGTCAAAATCTATGAATACGATTTTCTTATACAAACTTTTCCTCCTTTTCAAAAGAGGAAATACCGCTGTACGGTATCTCCTCATTCATGATATCCATTATATCTTTTCTTACGAAATTAACCCATTAAGTCAAAGTTTTTCTTAAGATCAGGATTCAGGAACGCCAGCATTCTGGCAAGCTCTTCGTGATCTTTAGCGTACTCTGTTACAGGAATTCCCTTCATAGCAGCATCTATTGCTTGTCTCATGGACTTAGCGCCTTCTTCACTGCCGTTTGGATGACCGTGAACACCGCCTCCTGCAGCAAGCATAATATCCGTTCCGATTTCTTTAATAATTTTCTCAACGGCCATCTGAGTAGTACCGCCGGAGCAAGCATACATCATAGGCTTAATGTTCCACCAAGGCTGTGTGAAGAACTTAAAACATCTGTAGAAGACTTTATGTGAAACAGGGAATTTTCCGAACGGATGACCGTTAATCTGGAAATCTGCTCCGGCAAGACGTGTAATCTTACCCACCAACAGCGGAGCTGCTACTCCGGTATATGTGGATGAAGCCATAGTCCCTGCATAGTTTACATGAGCCAGAATAGGAACATTGATATTAGGATCATCAGCAAGCATTTTAAGTGTGTCGTGTCCTGTAGTATACACATTTACCATCAGGCAGTTTCCGCCTGCCTCCAGCACCCGGTAAGCATTATCTTTAACTTTATCTGTATTATCGGATATATTAACAGCATAGAGACTGTGCTCGCCTGTTTCTTCATATACCTGCTTTTCCTTTGCCATGAACTTTTTAACACGCTCTTCCAACGGACAGAAAGGTCCGTCAGCAAGCATGAGTTCGTCATCCTTGATAACGTCCACGCCGCCTTTGCAGGCCTTGTAGAACAGCTCTGCCCCCTCATCGGCGGTCCATCCGATATTAGGCTTTATCATAGCGTTGAGAAGAGGTCTGTCTTTTACTCCTAAAACTTCTCTCATCCCTTCAACACCGAACTTAGGGCCTTGGAATTTTTCTATAAATGATTTAGGAAAAGCTACATCAATAAGACGTATCATCCCTGATGCCGAAATATTACCAAACAACACAGTCATGATAGCCGACATACTTGTGGAAAAGTTTTCAACAGGATATGCCACCTGAATGATATACATAGGAGGTTCATCTGACATATAGTCACATCCAATATCAGGAACCTCATAAAGAGCAACCAGCTTTGAACCGAAACGCTTAGTCTTTTCCACAGAATCAGCTCCTACTTTTATCCATGTTCCCGTAGTCTGCTCAGCTGCAATAGCCATTGCCAGCTTTTCGATGTGCGAAGTTTCAACCTTTGCCTGATACGTTGCAATAACATAATCTTCGGAAAATGCAACTTCCGGGAATGCGTATGTCAGGTTTTCCATATCTAATTTACGAATCATAATTTGCCTCCTTATTTTTCAATATTAGAGAATACGTCTTCAAATGCGGCCAATGTCTGTGCAATAGTATCATCATTATCGGCCATGCTTGTATAAATCCTGCTTCCTGCCAGTGTTATTACACCGTTTGCCGTAAGGGCTGCGCCGAATTCTTCAATATAGTGCTGACGCTCAGGAATCTTCTTGAATATATCAGGATCCTGTACGCTCAGGTACATTACTCCGGACACTTCGAAGTGAACTATGGAACCTGTGTTCCATGTAACGAACGGCAAGTCATATTTATCTATCAGCTTCTGTATTCCGTCGCAAAGCTTATCTCCGTTTTCTCCTGCCTTTCTTGCAGCATCCTGTTTGATGATCTCATCGATGGCAAAATATCCTGCAGCACAGCTCAGAGGATTAGCTGTAAGAGTTCCTCCCACATAGGCTTTTTTCTTTCCGGCTTTTACTCCTGCAGCAACACATGACATAATTTCTTCGCTTCCGCCTACACCGCCTGCCATAGGATAACCGCCTGAAACGATCTTTCCGAATACTGTAAGGTCAGGTTTTACATTAAAGAATCCTTGAGCTCCTCCGGGGCCTACACGGAATGCAGTTACCACTTCATCGAAGATCAGAAGCGTCTGGAATTCATCACAGAGTTCTCTCACTTTAGCTGCAAAATCCATAGCTACAGGACGTGTGCCGCTTTCAGGGCCGAACGGCTCTATGATAACAGCAGCGGTGCCGCCGTCTTTTTCGTTCTCTTCAAGAATCTTTCTCAGACTATTTATATCTCCCGGATAAAACTCCTTAGTATTCGCAGAAACTTCCTTAGGAATTCCGTGAGCCTCAAAGGTCTGTGTATATGGGATGTGCAAGGAGTAAACAAGCTGGTCGCTCCAGCCGTGATATGCTCCGCCGGCTTTTACGATGTTTTTCTTTCCCGTATAGGTTCTTGCAATTCTGATGGCCACCATGTCAGCCTCGGTTCCGCTTGCCAGACAGCGGTACATCTCAACCCAAGGCATACATTCGTGTATTTTCTCTGCCAGCATCTTTTCATAAGGATGGAACAGTCCTGTAACAGGTCCTGATTCCTTCACTACTTCCCATACTTTCTGGTTAACAGGTTCATAATTGCTTCCCAGAAGTGTAGGACCTCCAGCCTGCAGATAGTCCACATAACAGTTTCCGTCAATATCGTAAAGATATGCGCCTTCGGCTTTTTCCACTACGAGTGGGAACGGATAGTTGAAAGCCAGATTATGCTGAACACCGCCCGGAATTACCTTCTTAGCCTCTTCAATCATCTTCTTTGATCCCTGACACTTTTCATCGAAATATTTCATATATTTCGCCATGGCTTCAGGTTTAATGTGGTGAAGCGGTTCATTCACCAGTCTTTCCATTTTTTCATAGATTTCTTTCTCGTTTGGCCAACGAGCTACTCCATATTGAGCTTTCATTTTTACTTACCTCCATTCAATATTTCATATGCTTTTTTATTGTTTTTATGTAATTCCTTAAATACAGGCATTATCTTCGTATAAACTTCATAATTTGCAAGGTTTGGTTTATAAGTAGTATCTACCTTGATGATCTTTTTGATATCCTTGATATCATCCAACATGCCAAGGCTTACTGCCGTCAAAGCTGCCGCTCCCATTGCCCCTACCTGACGAGGACTTTCGATAGTTTCAACATCTCTTCCAAGAACATCAGCCATCACCTGGCATATATACGGTGCAATAGCACTTCCACCCGAAAATCTCACAACAGGATTTGTCTCAAATGATTTCTCCGTACATTCAAGCAGCCAGCGCATGTGCATACATACACCTTCTATAACTGACTTCATCAGATCGCTGCCTCTTGTTGTAATATCAAGATTGAAAAACATTCCTCTTGAGTTGGCATCATCAAAAGGACATCTGTTTCCGTGCATCCAAGGCGAGAAAACAACACCGTTGCTGCCTGCAGGAGTATCTTTGATATACTCTATCATTTCATCATAGTCCATACCCATCTGATCCATACGGTCTTTCACCCATTCCATACACTTCCCGGAAGTCTCTACTTCAGCGATATAGTTATATGTAGTAGGATCAACTCCTATAAGCGCTCCGATGAGGTTGCCAAGATCAAGGTGCAATTTGTCTACTGTAGTAGCCACCCATCCCGACGTGCCTGAATATATGAGAACATCTCCCACCTCTACACATCCGGCTCCTACGGAACATAGGCTGACATCGCTTCCGCCTGAGAATACAGGAGTACCTTCGGCAAGGCCCAGCTCTGCCGCAGCATGCGGAAGCATTTTGCCAACTTCATCAGTAGAAGCACATACTTCAGGCAGATGTTTCATATCGATCTTAAGCATTTTGCAGAGTTTCTCACTCCAACAATTTTTATGTACATCATATAGGAAGGTACCGCAGGCATCATCTCTGCTTGCTTTCATATTTCCGGTAGCCTTACATATAAGATATTCTTTTGCATCCAGCCATTTATATGTCTTTTCAAAAATCTCGGGCTCATTTTCTTTCACCCAGAGATATTTCCATGCAGGATCTTTGGCACTTCCTGATACTGCCCCGGTAGTCCTCATGTATTTCAGAACCTTGATTATATCCAGACCTTCCACTTTTATACCGGTGCTCATACAATCTTTAAACTGTTTATCAGCTCTGCTGTCCATACAGCTCATAGCTCTGCGCAAAGGGTTCCCTTCTTCATCCACCATAACTACAGTTTGAAACTGAGAACAAAATGAAATTCCTTTTATTTCCTCTTTTGCAGTACCACTTTTTTCAAGGAGCTTCTTCGTACCTTCGGCCATAGCGCTCCACCAATCATCCGGATCCTGCTCTACGCCTCCGTTTTCCAATACATGAAGAGCATAATGCTCTGTCTCTCCTGCTAAATACTTCACACTCTCTTCTGCGGAAATATCGAACAAACAAACTTTTAATCCTGTCGTTCCGACATCATAAGTGATCACTTTAACTGCCATATTAGTTTCCTCCCTTCGGATCATGTCAGTATCCCGTAACCCATATTGTTTTCTCTCAGTATTCCCTTCATCCCAAAATCATGTCGATCATATTTCTCATTTCTTTCTTCATCTTGTCAGCATCAAAAGCCATATCATGAAGATGATAATGATTGACTATTCCATAATAAGCACCTGTAAGAAGAATTATTTTTTCTTCCTTGCAGGATTCTTTTCCCTGGAGATTTTTGCGGATGAGCTGTTCGATCATCCTCAGCGGATTATTTTCCTCACCGCTCATCACTGCCGTATAAATAAGCTGAGTAACCAGCTGAGGATAACATGCTGTATCCATAAGGAGAGTGTCAAAAATACACATGATACCTTCTCTTCCACAGCATCCGCTTTCATCGTACGCTTCCTGCAGGTCATTCACTTCCTGTCCGCACAAGGCGGTAAGAAGATCGCTGGTACTGGCGAAATAATTGAAAACAGTGCTGCGTGAAACGCCTGCTTCCTCTGCGATATCACTGAAAGCAGTATTCTCTATACCCTGTTTTTCATACAGTTTTCTTGCTGCCTTCATGATAGTCCGCTTAGTCACGGCTCTTTTGCCGCTTTCTGCTCCCATAAAAACATCCCGCCTTTCTTCTCTCCTGCAATTTCCGAATTGAACTGTAGTCCAATTTGTACTATAGTTTAATTATCTCATTTTTTAAAAAATAGTCAATGGCATTTATGTAAAAACATAAAAAAACATAATCTGCAACAAAAAACAGGAGCGGCAAAGATTTTAAACCTTTTTGCTCCCGTATACATCATGGGTATTCTGCAGTTCCTACATTCTCCCCACAAAACTAAAACAACATCCTGTTCAAGAAATATTCCATCTCACTTTTCCGCAAAAAAGTAACGGAAAGTTTTTTATCATTTATCTGCTCTATGTTATCTCAGAACATTTTACATCAAAATCCAAAGTCCTGTATTCTGAGCCATTGACAATAAGCGAAACAGAATGTGTCCCCGGATAGTGTTTTCTCGTGCTCCGATCTGCAAACGAATGCCGTTTCATATAAAATCTTTCTTCACCTGATTTCAGAAATATCTCAGATATCCAAAATACCTTTCGGCTTCGCCTGCCGTTTGCTCTAATATAATCAACACCATATTCAAGGCGCACCTCAGAGTCTGCCTTAGAGGATATAACGAATGAAAATGACATCTCATTTCCAATATAAACATCTTTCTCACCCAATACGAATTCATGAATATCAATACATTCACAATCTCCGAAACCAAAAATCTTCAAAACATCTTTATTCCCTTTTTTAAGCAAGGTTCTACACCCATGCTTTATGATCCAGTCAGTATAACGGCTTTTGCCAAACCACTTATTTGCAATCTGAATGATCAATTCAGGATGTGTCTTTGAGATATCATTAAGATTATTAGCGACACTTTTACGTACATACAGTGATGGATCATCTTTCAGTTTTTCTAAAATATCTAAAACAGGCAGCGGATTTTTCTTAAAACTGATCAATACCTGCGCCCAAGGAAGCATCGGCCGGCATCCTTCACTGGCAAGACGGCGGACATGATCATTATCATGCTCTGCCCAAACAGACATTTGACGCATCATACGATCCTCATATGTTATAATAAACGGTCTCACCGCAAACTCCGAAGATGAAATCTTGGTATAGCGTTCCAATGCAGATATGGATAAATCCCAATAGCACTCACTCTGTCCGTAAACTTCTACAAAGTCCGGAAAATACATAAGGGCGTAATCATTGAAACCCTCAGGATACTCATTAATTACTTTGTCAATGATACTGATCGCCTGCTCATAATCAGAAGGCAGATATTTACCCAGATTCACAGTGATTTTCCTCATGCGGGCTTTCAAACCCGCTTCATCCCACGCTTCGTCCATGACATCATCTACAAAATCAACAGTCCGAAATGATGGATATACACTTTTTACACTGACAGCTAACCTGTGAATATGATTACTATTATAAAACTTGTTTTTTAAAGCTTCCGGCATAAATAATCCCTCCAGATATAAATTATCTTAATCATAAAGATTTTATTTTTTTCGCCGGCACGCCTCCAACAATGAGATTTTCCTCAATGTCTTTAGAAACTACAGCTCCTGCTGCAACAATAGCGCCGTCACCAATGGTTACACCGGGTAAAACCACTGCATTTGAACCAATCCATACATTTTTGCCTATGTGGATGGGAGCAAGGTGCATCGTTGCTCTGTTATCAGGAGAAAAATCATGGTTAATAGTTGCCAATACAACATTATGTCCTATTAAACTTCCATCTCCTATGTAAATTCCACCTTGATCCTGAAACTTACATCCTGCATTTATAAATACATTCTTTCCTATATGTATATTTTTCCCAAAATCCGTATAGAAAGGCGGAAACAAAGAAAAACCGTCATCTACCCTTTTGCCGGTCAGCTTACAAAACAGCTCTCTCAGTTCTTCTGTTTCATGATAGGAAGTATTTATTTCCATTGTAATCTTAATAGCCTCCTGTGCGGCTTCATGCATAAACTTATGTTCCTCCGAATTTCCTACAACGGTATTGCCGCCATTAACGAACTCTAAATACTGACTTAAATTCATACTTCATATTCCCTTTCCAGCTATAATTATTTTTTTCATAGCTTCATAATTTTCCGGCTTTTATGTCAATTAGCTTTTCTTCCTTTGATACTCTGCTTTCCTATTGTATCACCCTTTTCCTTCTGTCCCAATTGACAAACCCAAGATACTATATCAGATCTTATGTAAAAACCCATCAAGAAGATTATCCTCTCAATGGGTATATACCGTTTTAATCGTAGAATCTTAAAACTCGAAATCCATAATATCGGATAGCGCTCCATCAATATCCGCTCTGCCAATATTTAAAATTTTCCTGAAGATCCTCCATGCGTTGCTCCTGAGGAACTCGTATGTGTACTACTTCCCGAGGAAGATTCTCTTTCGGTTACATCAACATTTTTATATAGGAAATTATCATGCTGCCTCGTAAGACGAAGACTTCCCGAACGAATATAGTTATTTGCATCAGCTTGCCTCCTTACAGTCTTAAGAGCAGCTTTATCTGTTCCCACAATTATAAACGCTATAATAATGCCAATCACCAATCCTATTATAATATCAACAGCCAGATTTATATCTTTCTCTTCTCCAGGCAAACTGCCATTGTCATAAGGTTCTCCGGTACGGGCCTGAGTAATAAACTCATCACACAGATCAGCGTATTGATTAAAAGCAGTCAAGTAATCATTTTCCGAAAGCGCACCGGACATCTGTTCAACCATGTATTCCTGTCCCGCATCGGTAAATGCCGTTATGCCGAATCCACATGTGCTTATCGCCCAATCTCTGCTCTGAGGATTTATGACAAACAATATTCCGCTTTTGTCTTTTCCCCATCCGTATCCTGATGCATCATAATAATCATCGGCATAATCTGTTGGCGTCTTATTTGTAGTATATATTACCACTTCACAATTCTGCCTTGCAGATATATCATTGCAGCAAGGTCTTCGTCGGATTTTACACAATAAGCAGAATCCAAACATAATACTTTGCCGCTTCCTGCTTCAGCTGCCGTTACAGACACTGTAAAAAATCCTATAATCAAAAACACACTGACTGCAATCAACAATATTTGTTTTCTCATTTCTGCTGCCTCCTATACAAACATATAATCAATAACAGCAGCGAGCACTGTCCCGATAACCGCGAAAATTCCTGCCATCATACGGAATTTTTTCCAATAGGCCTTTTTATCCATAGGGAGATCTCCTATGAACTTCCCTGTCTGCCCATTCATCGCAAATGTATATGTATTTCCCTGCCATGTTGTATTCAGAAGCCAAACCGGATATAAAGCATACTGCGCGCTGCCATGCTGCAGATTTACAACACTGCTCTGAGGTATAACAGAACTGTATCCGCCAACAGTATCCCGGAAAATATCTTCTGTACTGGTTTTGACCCGATTATTAGCTATATCTATACTATCTTTGGCATCGATATCGTATTTGTCAGCCATATATCCTGCCAAATACGATTTTTTAAATTCAACAGCCTCACTAAAATCAAAGGGCTCTATAGATTCCATCAAATCATTCGGCATCTTCAGAGAACCGTCAACCGGAATATTATCAAATATAACATTGCCCTCTCTGTAAATATCATAATAACTGTGTTCTACATAATTATGCTTGCTGTCACTCCAGCTTCTGATCCTTTCACCTCTGTAATTCATATTTGCAGAAACGTTTGCATTGAACAGCCAAAATGGTATATAAACACCTTTTATCTCATCTATATGATTTTCATCCTTAAAAAGCGCCGGAACCAGTTTTTTACTGCTTACATGTCTCCTCAGCGCTGCCTTGGCTGCGTTTTTATCAAGTTTAAAAGGTATCACATAATCCGGCTTCAGCATTCCCGAAAGCTTCCCTTTCAAAACTACAGGATTGCCGCAGTAAGGACAGCTTGTTGATACAGTCGTATCTTCACAGACAATTTCTCCTCCACACGAATTGCAGCTGTAAACTTCCATGCTGCTTTCTTCCCCTTCATCCCATTGGCTTCCGGGCCGTACTTCCCAGTTCATACCGTCATTTTCTTCAAACTGCGAAATTTCATATTCACTGTCACAAAAAGGACATTTAATTTTCTGGCTTTTAGAATCAAATGTAAGTGATCCTCCGCAGGCAGGACATTCATACTCCATAACTATAACTCTCCTATCTTACATCATTATCATCAAATATATCTCCGCATTGAGGACAGAATTTAGGAGGCTTTTGCGGATTTTCAGGTTCCCATCCACACTTGTCACACTTATATAAAGATGCCTCCGCCGGTTTCTTTGCTCCGCATTCCGTACAGAACTTTCCTTTGTTTACTGCCCCGCATTCACATGTCCACCCAGCAGCTTTTTCAGGCCTTGGACTTCCGCATTGAGGACAGAATTTTCCTGCTGTAGTGATTCCGCATTTGCACGTCCATTCTTCTGTTTTATCGGGCTTAGGGTTCCCACATTCAGGACAGAATTTTCCTGCTGTAGTGGTTCCGCATTTACATGTCCATTCTTCCGCATCTCCTGCAGATGTCTGCGGCTGTGCCCGCTGTTCTGTGTTCTGCTGCTTTCTTCCCATTTCAAAAAGATTCTCAGAATTCATACCGCCTGCCATTCCTGCCATGCCCATTCCTACAAATCCTCCCATTGCTCCATTTTCATTTTCTGCAGCAGCTCTCATCGCATCCGCTTGCGCCTGCACAAGATTTCCTGCCGCCATAGTAGGATCTGACATCATAACAGCTTGCTGAAGATTTTGTATTTTCAGCTTATCTTTTTCTGAAACCGACACAGAATTCACTCCAAATGAAACAATCTGCACTCCTCGCCGTTCAATCCATTCCTTTGTTAAGACATCATTGAGGCCGTCAGCTATCATATCTGTATAAAGAGGAATCTCACTGTAATCCACACCCATGGCAGATACCCTGGCAAGAGCCGGCTGAAGAGCTTTAAGGAGTTCTGACTTCATCTGACTCTCAATTTCTCCGCGCTCAAATCGGTTTTCCACATTTCCGCACACGTTTGTATAAAAAAGCATGGGATTCACAATCCTATATGAATATTCGCCATTACATCTAAGATCTACTCCCAGGCTTTTTCCCGAATCTTTATCTATAACCACCTTAAACGGCACCGGATTCATGGTCCCATATTTATTGCCGTAAATTTCCTTGATATTAAAATAATAAATCCTCTGGTCCTTACCGACTCCGCCGCCAAACGTAAAACGTTCCCATGCATCTCTTGCGGCACCTTCCAAATCAAATTCAAATTCCCCTGCAAAAATAGACGGAGTCAAATCATTCCTATAGGTGAATAATCCCGGCTCTGCACAAAACTCTATCACTTTTCCCTGTTCCACAATCATCATACACTGTCCATCAGCAACAGCTATACCTGAGCCGTCTGATATAACATTAGTTTCTCCTCTTTTATTGGATGAACGATCTGAACTTTTTTTAGTTCCTTTGACAACCAGAACGTTTTCATCCATAGAGTCACAACTGAAAAAGTCTCTCCATTGATCTGCCAAAGCACCTCCTGCTGCACCTAAAGCCGCTTTAATAAGTCCCATTATTCTTCCTCCTATTTTATAATTTGTTCAGTCAAAGATATACAACCCATGTATCACTGTCATTTGATTCTATATGTTAATTATATATCAGCAGCATATTTTTGTATATTTAAATTTTTAAAGATAAGAATTTTACTTTTCATTTTTAGATACATACATTACTTCACGAAGTTGTTTCCCTCCAATATCATCGTTCATAACATTATCTGTTTGGATGAAATTATGCTTTATATAAAATTCTTTTGCTGAAGTATTATCTTCCAATACCCATAAAAGTAACTTTTCGTACCCTTGTTTTTTTAGTTCAGAAACCGCTTTATCAAATAATTTCCCCCCGTATCCCTTTCCTATATAATCCGGGAGCAGATAAATCGAAATAATCTCTCCGTATGTAGGATAATCAGAGAAACGCGACTTGCAAAAACTGCTCGTCCCTATATACTTTCCATCCTCAACACATACAAGAGTATTCCAACCAGGAGAATCCAATACCGTGGCCCAGCTCCCCTCTTCAATTGAATCAAGAAATTTTTGAGGAATAATATTCTTATACACACACTTCCAACTCTCTTCATATATTCTACTTACTTGCATCCTATCATCTGATGGCGTTATATACCTAATTTCCAAGTACTACCTCCACAAAAAATAATTTTCCATTTCACAAATTGTGAATAATTGCTGATTTTACTATATTTATAAGCAGTCTGTCATCATAGATGCCAACTATAATTTCTCCAAAATAATAAACCTCATCATCATTACCTCATAAATGATTTCTTCTAACTCAGATAATGTCCTAAAATGAACCACAAACATTCTTTACTTAGCGCCGTCATACGCCTCAAATTTCTATTATCATTCTATTTCTCATTATATAAGATTTAAACTTTTCGTACGCACGTTTTTCTCATAAAAAGTTCTGCTTCCGACTGCGATCCAAAATATAACAAAGCAGGATTATTATCTTTTACGGGTTGAAAAAGTTTACTTCTAATATCTTGTTCCTGATATTCCGGAACCATAAGCAATTCGGTGATGATTCAAGAAAAATATCCATCTGTATCATATCTTTGTATTTCATATAATTATACCACAAAGAGGAAATCTGATTAGAACAAGCAAAAAACCCTTGAAGTGCCTGATAAATGGATATTTTTCAAGGGTTTTAAAGTTATATTATTCAGTTGCGCCATAAGCTGTCACGGAGCATAGCTCCTGCAGCTCTGACGGGGGACCTTCCTGCGATTCGTCCCTCATTGAGATAGGTCTCCCTGCTTTCTCATCTGCTTTGCTTATTTTGGGTGCCATCACCCGAATCAAGGTTCTGTCAACAGCTTGAGGTGGAGACTTGCGAAGCAAATACTGCCGTCTGTTGACAGGTTCTTATTTCTTAGCAGCTGCTGCCTGCTGTGCGGCTACTTCTGCTGCAAAATCTTCTTCTTTCTTCTCAATTCCTTCACCGACTTCATATCTTATCATCGATGCTACAGCCATATCTTTTCCGGCTGACTTAGCCGCGCCGTCAACATACTCTTTAACTGTAAGATCTCCATCCTTAACGAACTTTTGATCAACAAGGCATACTTCCTTAAGTATCGCCTTAATCTTACCTGGAATGATTCTATCAAGAAGTTCTTCCTTTTTGCCTTCATTGAGGAGCTGCTGTTTAGCGATTTCTGTTTCAGATGCAAGCCAATCCTGATCCACCTGAGTTTCATCAAGAAATTTAGGATTCATAGATGCTACCTGCATAGCAACATCCTTACCTACTACAGCTATATCATCAGCAGTAGCATCAGTCTTGATACCTACTATTACACCAATACTTCCGTTGCCGTGAATATATCCAGTATATACAACACCCGGTTCCGCAAGCCTTTCAAATCTCCTGATGCTCATGTTTTCGCCTATAGTAGCAATCTTATTGGTAAGAACATCCTGAACGCTTCCTTCATCTCCGTAAGGGAGTGCCATGAAAGCATCCATATCGGCAGCATCATTTTCAAGAGCCATTTTAGCCAGCGTCTCTACAAATGATACGAATTCATCATTCTTTGCAACAAAATCTGTTTCGGAATTCACCTCAACGATAGCCGCAGCCTTTCCGTCTTCAGCAAAGGCAGTTTTAACAAGACCCATGGCAGCAACTCTGCCTGCTTTCTTAGCTGCTTTAGCAAGACCTTTTTCTCTTAAAAGCTCCACTGCCTTATCCATATCTCCATCGGTTTCCACTAAAACCTTCTTACAATCCATCATACCTGCGCCTGTCATTTCACGCAGTTCTTTTACCATCTGAGCTGTTACAGCCATGATATCGTTCCTCCTATATTAATTGCTCTTATGCAAATCATTATCCTACTATTAAGCTTCTGCCTTTTCTTCTGCGATTTCTGCAGCATCTTCAGATTCGGCAGCTTCGGCAGAACCTGCCTCTTCGCCTTCGTCAAAGCTTTCGCCCTGCTTAGCTTCAATGATAGCATCTGCCATACATCCTGCAATTAGCTTGACCGCTCTGATAGCATCGTCATTTGCAGGAATTATATAGTCGACATCATCAGGATCACAGTTTGTATCTACAATACCCACAACAGGGATTCCCAGAATCCTTGCTTCTTTTACGGCAATCTTTTCTTTCTTAGGGTCGACAACAAATATAGCTCCAGGCATACCCTTCATGTCTTTGATTCCGCCCAAGAACTTCTCTAACTTTTCGAGTTCCAGTCTGAGCTTGATAACTTCCTTCTTTGACAGCTTTTCAAAAGTTCCGTCTTCTTCCATAGTCTTTATATCGTTAAGTCTCTTTATTCTTCCGGATATGGTCTTGTAATTTGTAAGCATACCGCCCAGCCATCTCTGATTTACATAGTACATATCACATCTCTTGGCCTCATCAAGGATAGCAGCCTGAGCCTGCTTCTTGGTTCCTACAAAAAGAATCGGTTTTCCGCTTTCTGCCACTTCCTTCATGAAAGCATATGCTTCATCTATCTTCTTGACAGTCTTCTGCAAGTCGATAATATATATTCCGTTTCTTTCTGTAAAAATGTAAGGAGCCATCTTAGGGTTCCATCTTCTTGTCTGGTGTCCGAAATGCACACCTGCTTCCAATAATTGTTTCATTGAAATTACTGACATGTTGTTTTCTCCTCTCGGTTTTCTTCTTCCACCGCAGTACACACCGGGAAAAACCTCCAAAGCGGTAATCTGTCCACTATCAAGGCACCGGTTCCCGGAATTCTGCCATGTGTAAACTATAAATATCTTCTGATCTCACAATAAAATAAGACCAACTGTTACTATACTACAAAACTCCTTTGATTGCAATGGTTTTAACAATATTTACCCAAATTTTTTTGCAAGATATCTTCCAAGAATTTCTTTAGCTTTAGAATATGTATTTCTCCCCATATATACTTTTAAATTTTTCTCCATGAAAATAGTATTGTGCGACATTACAACTATTTTATCCATATTTATTACATAGCTTCTGTGACAGTGCATAAACCGCCTGTCCAGATGCCTCATAACATCGGGAAACTTACCGTAAAATTCAATACATGATTGTTCCGGATAAAATTCACCGTCAATATATACTTTTATTTTCCGAAGATTTTTTTCCATGTACAGGATATCATTTAGCCGAAGTATATATGTCTCCTGTCTCTTACTAATAATAAATTTATTCAAAATCAAAACCCCCTTCCTAATACAATATTATTGTTTCACATTAAGGGGGTATTTTCCGTTTAAAATATACGACATAATGCCGTTTTAACAGACATTGCTCTATTCAATATCGTTTTCTCTGTAAGTTATCAGATCTTCAGCAATCTCATTGGCTGCTATTGAAACAGGCTTTTCAACATCTGCCTCAGTAAGTTTCGGCATGCCCTCTATTATATCTCTGGCTCTTTTTGCTGCCAGGATCACTAAAGTATATCTGCTGTCTACTTTAGTCCTGATTTTATTTATAGATGGGTATAACATTATAACTCCTCCTTATATCTGCTGACGATATTGTCAACCTCTACGTCGTTTAGTTTACACTGTTCGGCTGTTATTATAGCTCTTACACGATTTATAGCCACATCAAGCTCTTCGTTTATCACTCTGTAATCGTACTGGTCTATGGACGATATCTCAGAAAGAGCTGTTCCAAGTCGTCTGGCCATGGTTTCCTCAGTCTCCGAACCTCTGGATTTTATCCTATTTTTCAGTTCTTCTATAGATGGCGGCAGTATGAAAATGAACACCCCTTCCGGATAAGATTTTTTCACCTGCAAGGCTCCCTGTACGTCTATTTCCAGTATTACATCTATTCCCTGTTCCAGCCATTCCATGACATTTTTTTTAGGAGTGCCGTAAAAATTGCCATATACGTTGGCATATTCCATGAATCCGCCGTCTTCGATCAGTTGCTCAAAAGACTGCTGATCCACGAAATGATAGTGAACCTTATCAATCTCTCCTTTTCGGGGCATCCGCGTCGTCATGGAGACAGACATCCTGATATTTCTTTCTTCGTCTAACACTTCTTTACAAATCGTTCCCTTACCGGCTCCGGAAGGTCCCGAAATCACAAACAGTTTGCCTTTCGTCATATCTACGCTCCTAAAATATCTATGTCTTTTTACTTGTCTGAACAATAATTATAACACCCTTTTTTTACGTCTTCAAGCATTAATATTGACAGTTATTCTATATTTTGTACCTGTTCTCTGATCTTTTCTATCTCGCTCTTTGTTTCCAACATAAGAGCTGTGATTTCCAGATCATTGGATTTTGATCCTATAGTATTTGCTTCTCTGTTCATTTCCTGCACTAAAAAATCCAGTTTTTTTCCCACAGGACTTGCTTCCAATGTAAGTATATTCTTAAGCTGTACCATATGACTGTCAAGTCGTACAAGTTCTTCGGTAATATTAGACTTGTCAGCGAAAACAGCTGCTTCCATGAGAATTCTTTCCTCGGGAACATCCACTGCATCTTCGGTCAGTTCCTTTATCCTGTTGTACATCTTTTCTGTATAATCCTTTACCACCAGGGGAGCTCTTATTTCTATTTTCTTAACTATTCCCCTCACCAGCTCACCCCTCATCATAAGATCCTCGGTAAGCTTGCCGCCTTCAACAGCACGCATATCATCCAAATTATCGGTGGCAATAGTAACAGCCTGCTCTATGGCTCTGATGACTTCCTCTTCATCCTCCACATCGGGAATGGCTTTCATAACATCAGGCATGGTAGACACCAGCTGAATATCTATGTCTCCACTGAGTCCATATGTATTTTTAAGTTCATTGAGATTGTCGATATACTGTTTTGCAACAAGGGTGTTCAGTTTCACCAGCATATCATCCTCTGTTATATTCTCTACCATTATTGAAATCTCAGCTTTCCCTCTTTTTACCTTTTTCTTTGCTATGGCTTTTATCTTTTCCTCAGCAAAAGAATAACGCTTTGGCATTTTTATATTTATATCGGAATATCTGTGATTAACTGTCTTTATCTCTGCCGTTATGCTCCTCTTGCCATCTGAGTATTCTCCTCTGCCAAAACCTGTCATACTTTTTATCATCTTTTTCCCCATTTCTTTTCTTTGTATGATAATATGGATATGCGGCATGCAAGCCCCCGGCAGGCATACCTGACTGACTGCGTTTTGCTGGAAACGCTTTTCCAGTTCCTGAAATCAGTATACCATGAATCAAGGAGGAAATAAATATGTCCTTTGACGGCATCGCTACGTATGCAGCTGTAAAAGAACTCAAAACTAAATTACAGCTGGGAAAAATAGAAAAAATATATCAACCTCAGCCTGAGCAGCTGCTACTCATAATACATACAAAACAAGGTAAACAAAAATTATTCATGTCTGCCGGCGGAAACCATTCTGCTGTATATCTTATCAATGAAACTCCGGAGAATCCCGCTATTCCTCCGGTATTTTGCATGGTTCTGAGAAAACACCTGAATGCAGCCAGAATAACTGACATACAGCAATATCAAAATGACAGAATAATAGAGATCTTTATGGAAACTGTCAACGAACTTGGATTCTCTGTAAACAAGAAACTCATAATAGAACTAATGGGAAAACATAGCAACATACTGCTCACAGATGTGACTACAGGAAAAATAATAGACAGCATCAAACATGTTTCCATAGATGTAAACAGAGCAAGGCAGGTACTGCCCGGAAAATCCTATGAATATCCTCCCGCACAAGATAAAGTACCCTTCTGCATGATCACTGAGTCAGATATGGAAAGACTGATTTCAGATGAACCTCAGCCTGAACGCAGGGTCCTTTCAGAAATACAAGGTGTTTCTCCGGCTCTTGCCGAGACAATCGCATGCTCCCGGGATCCCATAATATGTTTTGATAAGCTCAGGGAAATCATAAGCTCAATAGATAACGGCAATACAACACCTGTCGTTTATATTGACAGTGACAGCAAGCCTGTGGATTTTCATATAACTCCTCTTGTACCTTTTGAAAAGACTTATGTAAGACTGAATTTCAATACATTCAGCGAAGCAGCACATTATTTTTTCAGCCACAGAGAAACATCCAATACTGTAAAACAGAAATCAAATGATCTTCTCAAGATAATAAGGACTCATCTTTCCAAACTCCGCCTAAAAACACAGCGGCTTAGAGAAGATCTTCACAAAGCAGAGAACTCTGACAAATACAGATTATACGGTGAACTTCTCATGGCAAACCTAAACATCCCGAATACGGGCGATACATCTGTAAATGTTGTCAATTACTATGACGGCTCTACAGTTCGCATACCTCTTGATCCTAAATATCCTCCTGCTAAAAATGCGCAGAATTTCTATAAAAAATACGGAAAATCGAAGACCGCGATAAAAGAAAAGAAAATTCAGCTCGATGAAGTTTCCAGACAAATAGAATATCTTGAATCAGTGTCATCTTATCTGGAACGTGTCAAAACCATAGAAGAAACTGATCTTCTTAAACAGGAACTGATAGATTCCGGCTTTATACGCTATAAAAAAACGAAACGCGGACAGATAAAGAAAAACAAACCTAAACCTTACAGCTACACGCTGTCGTCAGGAAAAACTGTATTAGTGGGAAGAAATAATAAAGAAAATGACTGGCTTACTCTAAAAAAAGCCGCTTCCTCCGATTTATGGTTTCACACTAAGGATATCCCGGGATCACACACTATACTGATTCTTAACGGAGAAAATCCCACAAAAGAAGATCTTTTCGAGGCTGCTTCCATCGCCGCATTCCATAGCAAAGGTTCAGATTCGGAAAATGTTCCTGTAGATTACACTAAAATCCGCTATGTAAAAAAACCAAGCGGATCAAATCCGGGTATGGTGATATTCACCAATAATAAAACACTTTATGTGAATCCGCAGCTTCCCGCTTCAGCATCAGCCGAGAGCCACATCTAAAACCATCATAAGAGCAAACCCCAGTCCCGCTCCTATAGTCCCCATATTACTGTGCTCTCCGCTCTGAGACTCCGGTATCAACTCTTCTACAACCACATAAAACATGGCTCCTGCCGCAAATGACAGAAGATATGGAAGAAACGGTATTATCTGGGCAGTCAGCATAATAGTAAGAAAACCTCCAAGCGGCTCAACGATACCCGAAAGAATCCCGCAAAAAAAAGCTCTCCCGCGTTTCATGCCTTCACTTCTCAAAGGCATCGATATTATAGCGCCTTCCGGAAAGTTTTGTATAGCTATGCCTATAGACAGTGCTAAAGCTCCCGTCAATGTGATACTGGTATTTCCCAGAGCTGCTCCCGCATATGTCACACCTACCGCCATACCTTCCGGTATATTGTGAATAGTCACTGCCAACATCATCATGGTTGTCCTCGAAAATCCGCTTTTCATACCTTCCGGTTTATCAGTATCAAGGTGAAGATGAGGTACAAGAGTATCTATTATAAGAAGGAATAATACACCGAGACAAAATCCTATCGCAGCCGGAAACCATGCGACTCCTTGCGCTTCCGACATCTCTATGGAAGGAATCAAAAGCGACCAGACAGATGCTGCGATCATTACTCCCGCTGCAAAGCCAAGCAAAGTTTTTTCTAATTTAGGGTTTACTTTTCCCCTCATAAAAAAGACCATCATCGAACCCAGAGCTGTCCCTGCAAACGGAATCATCAACACTATAAACTCTGTCATTATCCCACTACCTCCTGATTATAATTTTGTTTCAATATACTACAGCGAAACAATCCATCCAGTCATTTTTTCTATTACTTCATCTCCTGTGCTTGAATCATTGCCGTTATGTATCTCATGAAACAGCCCCTTCCATTCTATGTAAGTTACATCATCACCCTGCGCTTTCAGTCTCCTTGCAATCTGCCGGCTTCCTTCCACATCACAAATTTTATCAGCACTTCCATGCATTAACAGAGTCGGTATGCCTCCGGAACGTCCGTTGTCTTCGCAAGTACCGTTTTCAAGACTTATTCCTATATCAAAACCTTCTACTGCACAAAGAGCTGATATCCTGTTATGTACAAGAGGGTTTTCTTTAAAAGGTCTTACCATTTTAGGGTTTCCCAGATCATTCTCATTGATCTCCGAGCCGATGGTAAAGGAAGGAGTTATCTTCGACAGAAGTTTCACCGCTCTGTAAAGAATTGCAGGAACAGGTCTCACAAGTCTAACCCACGGCGCTGATATTATATAGGCAGATATATGATCATTCAGATCCCCACGCGCTCTGTAATCAAGAACTATATTGCCTCCCATACTGTGTCCGTAAAGAACTATCTGCTTACCAAAATATCTTTCTTCAGTATATTTTATAAGGGCGCTGATATCATCAAGTATACACTTTCTGGGCGCGCAATGTCCTCTTTTTCCTGCCGATTCGCCATGTCCCCTGAGATCAAGAGCACATACAGCCATATTTTTCTTTCTGAATGCCTCTGCTACTCTGTCGAAACGTCCTCCGTATTCGCCTATACCGTGAACTATACAAATCACTTTGCCGGGATCATCAATATGCCACCTGTATCCCTGTATTTTGCCCTCGCTTAATTCTCTGAGAATAAATTTGTCATACATATCAGCATACCTTTCTTCTTATAAAAACTATCACAAACAGTATAAACATTACATCAGCGCACCTCTTTATTACAAATAAATAAGTTATACTTGTAATGCCTGTATCTGTACACTAAACTCTAAATACATCTCCATTATTAACAGCAGACAGAAGACAACAGGCTCACAACTCTCGTGAAAGGAGGACGCGCTATGAAAAAGTCATGTACATTATGCGGTTGCACTTACAGCCAGCTGTTTGCATTTAAAACCGGTCATGTATGCGAGGACTGTCTTCAGCACTTGAAATCTGATTTTCAGGCCGACAGCCAAGTGCGCGCCAAAAACTGATCGACATCGGGCCTTACCTTCTCCGTCTGCTCTTTTTAATGGAGCTGTTTCTTTTTTCAGCTTCGATTCGCTTACGGGTTTTTGGTTTCATTACAGAATATCCGAACCGTCCTATCGCCCGTCTTTCCAATGCAAAATAATGTCCGTGATTATACGCTATAAGACCGGCTTCATCCAGACACAATCTGCCGTTTTCATCCATTAAATCATTATCCACTGATACACTCACTATCTCGGCGATAAACATATCATGAGTCGGATAATCCTTTTTCTCTATTACTTTACACTCTATATTTACAGGCGATTCCTCTATGGAAGGACATCTCACCACCCTGCTTTCTGCGGCAGTCAGTTTCTGCTCTTTAAATTTATCTACATCGCGTCCTGATCTTACCCCGCAGTAATCTGCTGCTGCTGCCAGCTTTTTTGTTGTAAGATTTATAACAAATTCTCCCGTTTTTTCTATAATATTATGAGAAAATCTTGATTTTCTCACTGAAACATATGTTATAGGCGGGTCTGAATTTATTATCCCGGTCCATGCAATTGTTATTATATTACTTACCTTCCCGTCTCCGCATGATACCATGACTGCCGGCACAGGATTCAGCATAGTTCCCGGCTTAAATACTGTCTTTGGCATATATTTTCTCCTTATTTTCTCAGTTTATCAAGAGTTGCCGAAAAATCATCAGGCAACGGACTTTTAAATTCCATATATAGTCCAGTTGTGGGATGTTCAAATCCCAATGTCTCTGCATGCAGCATCTGCCTCTTCACACCCAGCTTATTGCTCTGAGGGCCATACAGATCATCTCCCAACAGGGGATGTCTTATATATGACATATGAACTCTTATCTGATGAGTCCTCCCCGTCTCTAAAACAGCTTCTACAAGAGTAAACTTTCCAAAACGTTCCAAAACTTTATAATGAGTTACCGCTTTTTTTGAATTAATGGAAGTCACGGCATTTCTCAGCCTGTTTTTAGGATCTCTTCCTATAGGTTCCGCCACAGTTCCTTCGTCTTCTTTGATATTATTATAAACTATCGCCTTATATTTTCTGGTTATACTATGACACGAAAGCTGATGAGAAAGTTTATCATGAGCCTTATCTGTTTTCGCTACCATGAGAAGGCCGCTCGTGTTTTTATCTATACGATGAACTATACCGGGTCTTATTATGCCATTTATCGAAGAAAGTTTGTCTTTGCAGTGATACATCAGAGCATTTACAAGGGTTGCCGAATAGTTTCCCGGAGCCGGATGCACCACCATTCCTGCCGGCTTATTTACCACCAGCATATCATCATCCTCATATACTATTTCAATGGGAATATTTTCAGCTTCCACCTTTAATTCTTCAGGCTCCGGTATATATACCCACACCTTATCACCTTCTGAAGCTTTATATTTTTTCTCCCTGCATATCCTTCCGTTGACACTGACATTACCATTGTCAAAAAGTTTTTGAATGAAACTTCTTGAATATTCCTCCAAAACTGCAGTAATAACAACGTCCAGACGAACTCCTGCTGTCTGCTGCGTTATAAATATTTCTGCGGATTTTTCTGTCGTTTTTTCACCGCTCACTTCTTCGCCCTCTTCCCCTCAAGAAAAATAACGTCAAGCAGCAACAGCCCGCAGCCTGCACATATAAATATATCAGCTACATTAAATACCGGAAAATCAAAAGAAGGTATAAACCTACAGTCAAACATATCCACCACATATCCGCGTGACACTCTGTCTATAAAGTTTCCTATTCCGCCCCCACATATAAAAACTATCGAAAGAATTGTTATTCTGCTCCATAAATTTCTTTTTATATAGATTAACACAAGAGCGGCAACAAGAACTACAGCCGGCAAAACGATCAATATAATCCATTGCTGTTCCCACATGCTGAAGGCCGCGCCCTGATTCTGAACATAAGTTATGCGTATTATATCACCTATCACCGGCAAACTCTGCCCGATATTCATATTGGAAAAAACCAGATACTTAATCAACTGATCAAACAATATTATAGCTGCAACTACTAAATAATAAATCATATGAAAATGGGGCGTGACCGCCCCGCCTCCTTTAATATTTTACGTTTCTCATAGTCTCCTGTTTATCCCCGGGTCTGCTTCCGCTTTTATAACGGAATGTTCCCGCGCCGGACTTTGGCTGATCAGATGCCCTATCCTGCGGAGCCTGAGGAAGATCGTCAAAATCATCTATTCCCAGTTCAGGAAACATCTCTCCGCTCAGCGACTCGAACCTCT
>OLOZ01000725.1_pt1 | contig 27136 bp, 23 predicted proteins | sample 1673021 | NCBI WGS metagenome assembly OLOZ01 (sample SAMEA3136747, study PRJEB25190) | human gut metagenome | biome: human gut; feature: human-associated habitat; material: faeces | place: Austria | collected 2013 | reverse complement strand
CAATTTATAAGAAAGAAGGATTGACTCATCATGAAAAACAAATATGATGTGATCATTGTAGGTACAGGAGTTGCCGGTTGTTTTACGGCATTGCATCTCCCTTCAGATATGGATATTTTAATGATCACAAAAGGCGGTCTGGAAGAAAGCGACTCTTTTCTGGCACAAGGCGGTATCTGTGTATTAAAAGGCGATGATGATTACGATAGTTTTTTCGAAGATACAATGAAAGCCGGACATTATGAAAACAGCGTAGAATCTGTAGACTTTATGATCAGAGAATCTCAAACAGTAATAAATGAACTTATTGAATATGGCGTAGAATTCGAAAAAAACTCTGGCAAGCTTGCTTTTACACGTGAAGGAGCCCACTCTACCAACAGAATATTATATCACGATGATATTACAGGTGAAGAAATCACCAGTAAGCTTTTATCACACGTAAAAGAAAAAAAGAACATAACCATCATGACTCATACAACCATGCTGGATGTATTATGCAAAAACCAGAGCTGTGACGGAATTCTTATGACCGATCCGTCAGGCAGTATAATTCCCGTGTTTGCAGAGAATGTGATGTGGGCATGCGGAGGGATCGGAGGCATATATAACAACTCCACAAACTTTTCTCATCTTACAGGAGATGCCCTTGCTATATCTCTAAAACGAAATATCAAACTGAAAAATATCAGCTATATACAAATACATCCTACCACTCTTTTTTCAAAAGCTGACGACAGAAGATTTCTGATATCGGAATCTGTACGCGGCGAAGGAGCACATTTATACGATAAAAACGGAAACCGTTTTGTCAATGAACTCCTTCCGCGTGACGTAGTTTCCAATGCGATTTTCCAACAGATGAAAAAAGATGGTACAGAACACGTATGGCTATCTTTCCTGCCTATAAAAAATATAAATATAAAAGACAGGTTTCCGAATATATACAGAAAATGTCTGGAACATGGCTATAATATAACAAAAGATTTGATACCTGTAGTACCCGCTCAGCATTACTTTATGGGCGGAGTTGATGTCGATCTGAACAGTCGCACCTCTATGAATCATCTGTATGCATCAGGAGAAACATGCTGTAACGGAGTCCATGGAGCCAACAGGCTTGCAAGCAACTCACTTCTGGAAAGTCTTGTTTTCGCAAAAAGTGCAGCCATGCATATAAGCAGCAGCCCCTCCTTAGGATCACAGAGATTCAGCAAAAATATCGGAATGCCTCTGGAATCACTGTCAGAAATATATAATCTTACATTGACAGAATATGAAGACACGCAAAAATATACTGAAAACAACAAAAAACAGATACTTGAAGCTATCCGAAAAGATAAGAAGGAGTCGGCATAATGGACAATATTACAATGAAAAACAATGCAGATCATTTAATTTTAATGGCACTGCATGAGGATATATCTTCAGAAGATGTATCCACAAATTCTGTAGTCAGAAAAAAAACTTACGGTTCTGCTCAGCTTTTATGCAAAGAGGACGGAATCATTGCAGGCCTTGATGTATTCAAACGTGTTTTCGAACTTCTTGATGATGACATACGCATGGAAACTTCAGTTTCCGACGGTGATATGATAAAAAACGGACAGCTTATAGCTACCATTATCGGCGATGTAAAAGCCATATTGTCAGGTGAACGAACAGCTCTCAATTTTTTACAGAGAATGAGCGGCATCGCCACATATACAAAAAATATGTCCGATATCCTCAAGAACAGCAAAACAAAACTTCTCGATACCCGAAAGACTACGCCTAATATGAGAATATTCGAAAAATACGCTGTAAGAACAGGCGGCGGATATAACCACAGATATAACCTTTCAGATGGTGTTATGCTTAAAGATAATCACATAAATGCAGCCGGAGGCGTTGCTAATGCAATAAAAATGGCGAAGGAATATGCCCCTTTTATAAGAAAAATAGAAGTGGAAGTGGAGAACCTAAAAATGCTGCAGGAAGCCCTTGAAGCAGGAGCGGATATAATTATGCTGGACAACATGTCTGAGGAAGATATGAAAACAGCTGTTGAAATGGTTAAAGGCAAAGCGGAAACAGAATGTTCGGGAAACGTTACGGCAGAAAACCTGAAAAAGCTTGTAGATATAGGTGTCGACTACATATCAAGCGGAGCTCTTACCCACTCTGCTCCTATCCTTGATCTTTCCCTTAAAAACCTTAAATTGCTTTGATCCTGAACTCAAAAAGAGATACGATATCTGCTAAAACTTTCGTATCTCTTCTTTATTATGTTTCTTTTTATATTTAAAAAGAAACATACTCAAAATGAAAATCACCGCCAAAGAGACAGCAAACACAAAAACTATCCTTACAGCCATATCAGCAAAAAATCCTTCCGGAAATAATCTTATCATATAATCTTCAGCAGGATCAAACAGCCACAGATCATTATTAAAAAATATCCGGTGAAAAATCTCAAACACCTTATTGAAATCTATAAATGATACAACCGCTATTACAGCAGAAAATAACACCGTTACAGATAATACTGCCTGATAAGACCTCGCAAAAATTCTTATTATATTTGCCTTCGTGATAAAGAGAAAAATAAGGCAGACTGCCATTACTATACATGATCCCATCCTTATCCGTATTCCTGCAGCAAACAAAACTCTTACTTCCTCCATATGAAATCTATCCTGCTGGTTGAAAAATTCCTGCTCTTTTCCCTCTATATCTGTTACAACTGATAATACATCCGTATCACCCCTCAGGTATGTCATTACCTCCTCTGTAACATACATGACATCATCCATTGTCATATCAAGCTCCGACAGCACATCGTATTTCCTGTATCCCTCTTCATATACGCTGAAATCAGAATATAAAACAATATCTATGCTTATAAATAATAACATAACAATCAATGAAAACGCAAAAATTACTCCTGCCGTCCAATGCGCAAATCTCATTTATTAAGAATCATCCTTTCAATCAGCAATTTCATCATAGACAGTGATCATATTCTGCATTATGTGCCTTATTATCATTGATCTGCTGACAACGCCGACTAACGTTCCGTTGCTGACAACAGGAACCTTTTTTATCTTCTGCACTGAAAGCGCCTGCGCCGCTTCATCGACACTGTCTTCTGAATCCATGCAGACAACATCCTTTGTAGCAATCTCTGCAGCCTTCATTTCCATGAGATCCTGAACCTTGTCCTCAAAAGAAGTATTATCAATAACAGTAACAGATATATCACAATAATCAAAAATAATCGGTTTATGTTTCGACACATATTTCATTATATCGCCGTCACTTATAAAACCGACTACTTTCAAATCGCCATCAACAAGAGGAACTCCTCCGATCCCCTTTTCATACAGATACTCCATGACCTCTTTTACATTAACATTTTCGTGGCATGTATAAACGTTTTCTTCCATGATATCTTTTACTTTGATCATAGCCTTCCTCCCCGCCCACACGGCAGCAGTCAACTGTATTGCGTCTACCCCTGTATGTATATTGATATTTATTTTATCTTCCTATCAGCCCGGAGGCCATGTCATCTTTCTCTTTCCCAAAAGATGAAAGTGTATATGTTTGACTGTCTGAAACCCATCTTCTCCGCAGTTGTTTACCAGTCTGTACCCGTTTTCCAGACCCAGTGTCTTCGCAATATCTTTCACTTTAGTCATTATATGTCCCAAAAGCTCTTTATCTTCTTCACCAACATCATCAAGCGAAGCTATATGTTTCTTGGGTATGATTAGTACATGAACCGGTGCCTGAGGGTCCAAATCATGAAAACATAAAATCTTATCATCTTCATATACCTTGTTTGAAGGTATCTCTCCCTTAGATATCCTGCAAAATATACAATCGTTCATATCTTCATCTCCTTTCTATTTTTGTTCATTATACCACATTATTCCATTTATAGACTTTCTTTTTTAGCTATATTTACTGCTCCTTAAACCAGTTCTCCCATCATGCCATCACTGTAAGGTTCTGTCAGCTTTACTTCTACGATGGTATTGAGCATCTCCTCCGCCTTCTCCATATGTTCTGTTTTTATATATGTCTTAATATAGTTGCCTGTATACCCTGTGATCATTATTTTCTCCTCATATACCTCCTCAAGAAGAACTTTTTCAATATTGCCTTTATTACGTCTGAAAAATTCTGCCGCCGCCATCCTTCCCGCTTTATGCAACTTATCGCTTCTCCTGTTTTTTACCTGAGGCGCTATATGTCCCTTCATTTCGGCCGCTTTTGTAAACGGCCTCTTGGAATATTTAAAAATATGGGTTTTACAAAATCCGCACTGCTCCACGAGACTGCAGCTTTCTTCAAAATCCTTCTCCTTTTCTCCCGGAAACCCTACTATAATATCAGTTGATATCCCATATAACGGATCAAATTCTTTCAGAACCTTCACTATATCCATATATCCTTTTCTGTCATATGGTCTGTTCATGGCACAAAGGATATCGTCGCTGCCACTCTGAGCAGAAAGATGCAGATGGTGACATAATTTTTCATATTTCAAAAGTCTTTTGACATAATCGGCATTAACTACAGCAGGTTCAAGTGAACTTAAACGTACCCTGAAGTCTCCCTGCATTTTATCAAGAGCTGCAATTATCTTTTCGACTCCATAAAGCTGTGGCTTTCGCTCATTCTTATTTTCCATATCATAAAGTGCAGTATTTATTCCTGTCAAAACAAGTTCCTTATAACCGGCCTTTATAAGCTGCTCTGCCTCACTTATGATCTCGTCAAAATCTCTGCTTCTCACCTTGCCTCTGGCATATGGGATAACACAATATGTACAAAATCTGTTACATCCCTCCTGGATCTTTATATAAGCTCTCGTCCTGTTTTCAGAATCGCTGATGATCCCTATATCATCATACACGTCGAGTTCTTCATACCCTTTTATATGTATCTGCTTTATCCTCTCCTGCATGAATCTGGATACATACTGTGTAAGGCGGCTCTTTTCATTGGTTCCTGCAACGATATCCACACCTTCCACTGCTGATACTTCCTCCGGCTTTATCTGAGCATAGCAGCCTGTTACTGCAACTATACTATGGGGATTTACCTTTTTCATCTTCCGTATATACTGTCTTGACTTCTTATCAGCCACAGCAGTAACCGTACATGTATTTATGACATAAACATCGGCAAACTCTCTTTCATTCACGACCTCATACCCTGCTGCCCTGAATTTTTCAGAAATTGCCTCTGTCTCATATCTGTTAACTTTACATCCTAATGTATGAAACGCAACCTTCATCATATGTCCTCCTAATTCATTATAACACAGCTGCTATACACATAAAACAAAGGATACGTTCATATTTTTAAATAGTCAAGGAGGTTTTTATGGAAAAGAAAAAAGCCAAAGCCATGGTAATAAGCATATTAGCCATATGTACCGCTTTATCATTATGTTTTTCTGTACTTTTATCAGACCCTGCTGCTCTTACAGGCAAAAAAGTAAAAGACAATCAGAACCCCATAAAATGGGTGGAATTCAATATACCTTACGAAGTCCTCAAGCGTGCTATGGATATCGACATAGATACATATGATGAACAAACACACATAGACTGGGTAGATATTCTGGCCTATCTGGGTGCCAAATACAGCGGTAATTTTGATAATTACAAAAAACAGGACATGGACAGCTTCGTCTCTGAGGTAAAAAAAGGCAAATCAACAGCAACCATAACCAAAGACATGGAATACTTCAACTACTACAGCAGAGCTTATGGAGCTGTGCTGAATGGCTTTCTTGGAGAATATCAGATAAAGATACCAGACAAAGAATCAGGAGAGGAAACATGGAAAAAGGCTTATGGACTCAAAGCTTTCTCTCCCATCGCTGATGGATTTTATTATTCCGATTTTGATGATTTCGGAGAAAACAGAAGTTACGGATACAGCAGAAGACATTTAGGACATGATATGATGGCTTCTGTCGGCACTCCTGTTATCGCTGTTGAAAGCGGTACAATCGAAGCTCTCGGATGGAATCAGTACGGAGGCTGGAGGCTTGGTATAAGAAGTTATGACAAACAGCGATATTATTATTATGCTCACCTTCAAAAGGACGATCCTTACGCCGATAATCTATATGTTGGAGCAACCGTCACAGCCGGTGATGTCATAGGATATACCGGACAGACCGGTTACAGCCTCAAAGAAAACACCAATAATATCGACACTCCACATCTTCATTTCGGCATGCAGCTTGTATTTGATGAAGAAGCAAAAGACAGCCCCACTCAAATATGGATAGATCTTTACTCTATAACCAAGCTCCTGTCATCTCACCGCTGCACTGTAATAAAAAATGAAACCACAGGAAAATATGAAAGAAAATATCCTTTTATCGAAAAAAACCACTATCTTGAAGAAATGCAGGCCTCTGCAGAAACGTCAAACGCTAACGAAATACAGCTCCCCATAATCATGTATCACTCTATATTAAAAGAAAACAAAAATAATAATAAATATATCGTTTCTCCCAAGCTTTTTGAGGAAGATCTCAAATATCTGAAAGAACAAGGATATACTCCTGTTTTCATGAAAGATGTAATATCCTTCGTAGAAGGGAAAAGCAAACTTCCCAAAAAGCCTATCGTTATCACCTTCGATGACGGATATTACAATAATTATTATTACGCTTATCCACTCCTCAAAAAGTATAATATGAAGGCAGTTATCTCAGTAGTGGGAAAAATGTCTGACGAGTTTTCAAACAGTAATGATAAAAACCCCAATTATGCTCACGTAACATGGGACGATATCCTGGAAATGCATCTTTCAGGATACTGGGAAATACAAAACCATTCCTATGACTGTCATACATATGACCAAAGAAATGGAGTTTCCCAGGTATCAAATGAAAGCGACAGCCATTATAAATCGTTTCTTACCTCTGATATATGTCATCTGCAGGACAAAATAGCCTATGTAACAGGTGTTGCTCCCAATACCTTTACATATCCATTCGGCGCTTTTAATGAAAATACAGACACTGTACTGAAAGATATCGGCTTCAAGGCAACCTTGAGTTGTACAGAAGGAGTAAGTACCGTAAAAAAAGGAGACCCACAATGCCTTTATAAACTAAAGCGACATTTGAGACCTCCCGATATTCCTGCAAAAGAATTCTTTACATTCCTTCAATAATATACGCAGTATAAAAATCCCACTGTTTCCTCAGAAATATGATAAAATATATTTCTAATGAAATTCTAATCTTTCTTAAATAATTATCTAATATCTGTTGTTTATCATTATCTCATATCAAACAACAGCCGGCAGTGTTGATATCGCAGAAACACAAAAAGATATTTCGCATGAATCAAAGGAATAAAGGGAAAATATGGATAATATAGAAAAAGCAGAAAAACTGAAAAAAAGAGCTAATATTTCTTATGAAGAGGCAAAAGAGATTTTGGAACAATGTGACTGGGATCTTCTGGATGCAGTTATCGAACTCGAAGCAAGAGGCAAGATAAAAAGTGAAAACTCCGGTTCGTATACTGCTCCTTCCAACACTCATCAAGAAGTACCGAAAAATCCGAAACAAGTTGCGGAAACTTACCAGAATTACGACAAAAACAAGAAAAAAGAGAGAAGTTTTTTCAAAATTATATGGGATGGCATAGTCTTTCTTCTCAAAAAGGGGTGTGAAAATACATTTATCGTATCTAAAAACGGCAGAAATATCATGGATATTCCCGTTATACTTCTTGTAATACTGATGGTAATATCTTTATGCACAGTACTCATAATAATGCTGATAGCCCTATTCTGCGGCTACAGGTACAGTTTTTCGGGACCTGATCTTGGCAATGATAAAGTAAACTCAGTCATGAACAAAGCCGGAGACGCTGCTGAAAATATAAAAGATGAATTTTCCTGCAAAGATGCCTATCCGAACAGTTCTGAAAATCGTGAAAAAGATACCGAAAACAATAAAAATGAAACACAGGAAAATTAATATACGAGTAAAAAGGAAATTAGATATACATGTCAGAAAAAATACTTATCATTGAAGATGAAGAAAAAATTGCAAGATTTATAGAGCTGGAGCTTTCCCATGAAGGATATGAAACAACAAAAGTATTCAATGGAAGAAACGGACTCGAAATGGCCCAGTCAGGCCATTTCGATCTTATCCTTTTGGATATAATGCTTCCCCAAATAAGCGGTCTTGAGGTGCTTCGCCGGTTGAGAAGATCTTCCCATGTCCCGGTCATACTGCTGACAGCACGTGACGCAGTTATGGACAAAGTATCAGGCCTTGATATGGGTGCCGACGACTACATAACAAAACCTTTCGCTATAGAAGAGCTTCTGGCCCGTATAAGGGTCTGCCTCAAACACAGAAAAACAGCCGGTTTTGAGGACAACATGCTGACAGCAGGAAAATTATGTCTTGATACCTCATCAAGACGCGTAACATATGATAATAATGATATACAGCTTACCAACAGAGAATTTATTCTTCTAAGAACCCTCATGGAAAACAAATCAATAGTTTTATCAAGAGACACCCTGCTCAACAAAGTCTGGGGATATGATTACATGGGAGAAACCAACATTGTCGATGTGTATATCTATTATCTGAGAAATAAGATAGATGATGTATTCAACGATAAGATAATACGAACCGTACGAGGCGTGGGGTATATAATAAAATGAGTGACAATAAGCATACAAAATCCATATCAAGAAAAATAAACGCCGGCAACTTTTCTCAGCTGCTGTCATCTTTTATACTAATAGACATTCTGATTATAGTCATCTCTGTCTCTATGTGGTGTTACAGCGCAGAAAAAAAAAGCAGCAGTACTCTTAAAGTATTTTCTGACAGAAAATTCTCATCAGTTACATCGCTGAAAATAGAAGAAAACGATCGATCATCAGATGAATATAAAGCCACAATTCAATACAAAGAAACCGATAAAAACCGTTTCACTTTCATATTTCCTAAAAAATTTGAAAAATTTTTAATGAAAACCGTATATGTATATAAAGATAGCAACGATTTTGAACATTTTCTTTACAGCGGAGACTTTCTTGTAAATCTAACATCCTGTCTCTATGTACTAATTTTTACAGAAATGATCACTCTATTTTCCTGTGCAGTTTCAGGAGCCTCTAAAATAAGACGTCATCTGGCGCCCCTAGATGAGTTGGCCTTTAAAGCACATATCCTGGGAAACACTACTGACTTTGACCAGCAAGCATTCGCTGAACTGGAAAATGCCATAAATGCCATAAGTCCTGCCAAAGAAGGAGTTAAGCTCCGCACCGGCAATGCTGAAATGATACAGCTCGAAAACTCTATCAACAATTTGCTGGACAGAATGAGAGACAGCTACAGACAGCAGTCCAGATTCGTTTCAGACGCCTCTCACGAGCTGCGCACACCGCTTTCAGTATTACAGGGTTATGTAAATATGCTGGACAGATGGGGAAAAAATGATGAGAAAATACTAGATGAATCTATAGATGCCATAAAAAGTGAAACCCAACATATGCAAAAACTTGTAGAACAGCTGCTTTTCCTTGCAAGAAGTGACAGTGGAAAGACAAAACTCAATATACAAGCCATATCACTCAATGACATGATGCAGGAAGTATATGAAGAATCAACAATGATAGATCACAAACATAAATATATTTTTAAACCGGCAAAAGAGGACATACAGGCATACGGTGATATATCAATGCTTAAGCAGACAGTCCGCATACTGTTGGATAATGCTGTCAAATATACTCCTGAAGGATCATCCATCATATTAAAAACTATGCTGACCAATAATACGCCTTCCTTTATAGTCCAAGACGAAGGCATAGGTATCAGAGGAAACGATATTCCTCACGTCTTCGAACGTTTTTTCCGTTCTGATCCGGCAAGAAGAAAAGACAACGGAGGAACAGGTCTGGGTCTTTCCATCGCAAAATGGATAATAGACAAACATGGCGGATATTTCAGCATACTGTCGCGTGAAGACATAGGAACCAGAATAACAGTCAGTCTGCCGCAAAAGAATTTATAGCAACTGCATTCCTTATACTATCCTGTTAAGACGCCCTCCTTTAAGAAAACTTTTAAGATTTTCTGCACATGTTTCTATTACGATTCTCCTCGTTTCTAAAGGAGAAAAACCTATATGAGGAGTGATAAAACAATTTTCAAGAGATAAAAGCGGATTGTCTTTTTCAGGTGGTTCCAAAGCCATCACATCTATCGCAGCTGCCGAAATCTTCCTTGATTTCAAAGCCCGGGCCAGAGCATTTTCATCTATAAGCCCGCCTCTGGCCGTATTGATAAGTACAGCGCCATCTTTCATATTGTTTATAAAATCTTCGTTAACAATTCCGGCGTTGTCTTCTGTTAGGGGGCAGCTCAGTGATACCACATCAGAAGATATGGCGGCGCTCGGATTGCGACTGTATATGTTCACCTTCATTCCAAGAGCCTTTGCGATCTCTGCTATCCTCTTTCCGATAGCCCCATAACCTATTATTCCGATAGATTTTCCGCAAAGCAGGGTTATAGATACATCAGAAAATCCACCGTCACTTTTACTGTTCCATTTACCGTTTTTCACTGCGTCATCATATATATGTATCTTGTTAGTTACATACAGCAGAAGAGCTGCCGCATGCTGTGCAACAGCATCCGACGCATATGCGGGAACATTGGTAACTGCTATTCCCAGCTCTTCTGCTGCTTCTGTATCAACGTTGTCAAATCCTGTAGCTGCTATTCCTATATACTTCAGATCAGTGAACTGTTCCATGATTTTCCTGTCTATTATTACAGAATCTGTAATGATAGCTTCTGCTCCTATAAGCCTCTCTTGCATCTGCTCTTTTTCAGTCTTTTCATACCACTGAAATGTACAAAAATGTTGAAAAGTTTTCCATGATATATCTCCGGGATTCACCCCTGCACAGTCCAAAAATACACATTTCATGTCATCATAACTCCATTTCATATATGATCATTGATAATGCCGCAAGAGATGCTGTCTCAGTTCTCAAAATCGTTTTACCCAGCGATACTGATTTTCCTCCGCTTCCGGTAATTCTTTCAGCTTCTTCCCGGGAAAATCCTCCCTCAGGTCCTATTATGACGGCTATACTCTCCACATTCAGCTCTTTGGCATTGTCTGATGAGCCATTTTGCTGTCTCAGAACATCCTTTATCGTCACGCCATCTTCATTTTCATATGGAAACAGAACAAGATCAAAGTCACCGAATGAATCTATCACCTCCGTCATTTTAACAGCTTGTGATATCTGCGGAATTATCCCGCGTCTGCATTGTTTAACCGCTTCATCCGATATCTTCTGCCACCTCTGTATTTTCTTACTGAAATTACCCTTATCAGACACCACTGTCCTGTCAGTAAATACAGGAATTATACTGCTTACGCCAAGCTCTACGGCTTTCTGTACTATCAGCTCCATCTTTCCCTGTTTAGGTATGCCCTGAAACAACGTTATCTTGATATCAGGTTCCGAAGAAAATTTTTGTTTATCCAAGATCAAAACTTTTGCGCAGTCTTCATCAATAGACACTATTTCAGTCCTGTATTCCCAAACTTGCGAATCTGAAATATCCAGCCTGTCACCTGCCGAAAGACGCAGCACTCTCTCCATATGGTGCAAATCGTTTTTATCATCTATCGTGATATACTTTTCTCCTACATTCTCAGGAGGAACAAAAAATCTTCTCATTACTTACCTTCTTGCCACTATGGCACACCACTCGCCGTCTTCTTCTATTTCAAGTATTTCAAAACCTGCATTCCTTATAGCTTCAGATACAGTCTCCTTCTTTTCTGTCAATATACCTGAGGATATGAATATTCCTCCATCTTCCATATGATTTGCTGCACTTTCAGCAAGCACCATAACAAGATCTGCCATCAGGTTAGCCACAATAATATCAGCTTTAAAATCTATTCCTTTTGTCAGATCTCCCTGAACTACAGACACATTATTTAAAACTCCGTTGAGTTTTACGTTTTCGGCAGCTACACTTACAGCATCCTTATCTATCTCAACAGCCATGACCTCGCCTGCCCCTAAAAGAGCAGCAGCTATGGAAAGGATACCTGACCCGCATCCTATATCAAGAACCTTTTTATTCTCAGGAAAATCGCTGAGATACTTTTCCATCAGCCTGAGACATAAAGAAGTAGTCTCATGAGTTCCTGTTCCAAAAGCCATTCCCGGATCTATCTGGAGTACGATTTCTCCATCGCCGGCGATGTACTCTTCCCACGTTGGTTTCACCACTATACGCTTGGTTATCTTAGAAGGCTTGAAATTTTCCTTCCATTTATCCTTCCAATCTTCATCATCTACAGTCACCGCCTCTGCATATAACCTTCCGAAGTCTACGTCCCAACCGTAGAGGCCTTCAAGCTCCTTGCTCTTAAGCATCATCACTGCTATTTTAAGTTCCTGTATTTTTTCTCTGTTTTCCGGAGTATCTTCAAAATAAGCTGAAATACTCGGTTCACGCTCAAGATCTTCCTTAAGCTGATCATCTACATAATCCCAGTCGTACTCATTCTTTTTATTCAAAATATCTTCCATATCAGCCGGATCTGTTATGGAGACACTATCTATTCCTTTTGACATAAACATAGCAGTTACCTGCTCTATCCCCTGTCTACTGGCACGTACTTTGAATTCAATATATTTCATATTATTTCCTCCCATTTTAATATGTATGATTATAACAGAAAAGCCCGGATGAGCCAACAGCCTCCGGGCTTTTACGCAATTCCTTAGTGAATATTCATATCATCCAAGCCTGTAGTGATATCTGTTTTTGTATTTTTTAAACATCGCAAATGTAAGCCCCAATGTGGTTATTTCTGCAAATGTGAGCGTCAGGAAAACTCCCGTCATACCAAACAGCCAGCTTAGAATCATAACACCTATTATATTCATTATCAAAGCTCTGGACATTGATATAAGAGCTGAAACAGGTCCGTTGCCATATGCAGTGAAAAATCCCGAAGCAAATATATTGGCTCCGCACAAAAGCAATGCTCCCGATAAGAATCTTACACCTGTGAGAGCTATATCAAACAGCTCGCTTCCCGGTCTTTCAAAAATCATAACTATATATTTCCCAAACAGCAGACATCCTACGGCGCTTACTATACATGTCACCAGTATAAACCGTTTTGAGTACTTTATGAATATATTTACTTTGTCATAATCCTTTGCTCCGTAAAAATAACTTATCAGAGGAGCGACTCCCATCACATATCCTAAATGTATCGAGATAAGCAGATAATGGATATTCAGTACAATGCTCATGGCTGCAACGCCTACATTGCCTACTATCTTTATAATGACTATATTGAAGAAAAAAGTTGTTATGCCTGACGACGCCTCACTTACCATTTCAGAAGATCCGTTTAAGAAGCAGTGCCCTATGAATCTCCAGTCATTTTTCAATTTAACAAACTTAAGCTTGGTATCAGCAAATATGAAGTATGCGCCCCCTACCAGCATAATGACCACAAAACCGCTTATATTAGCATATGCAGTTCCTTTTATTCCCATATCCATAGGTCCCATAAATATGTAATCAAGGATCAGATGTACAACGCCGCCTGAAAGATACAGAAACAATGTAAAGGCCGGCTTTCCGTCTACTCTTATGAAATATTCAAACAGCTGCCCCAAAAATGCTGCAGGAAATCCCCACACAAGAATCTGAAGATAGTCGCGGCAATATTCTCCCAATTCATCAGTAGCTCCCAAAAAATTTACGATAGGATCCATAAAAATGATACATATCACCGAAAACAAAATACCTGAAATAATAGATACTATACATATAAGGGTATATTTTTCATTTGCTCCCTGCTGGTCACCTTCTCCCATCTTTATAGCCACTATTGCACTTGATCCTGCTGCCAGCATGACAGCAAATCCCCACATAAGTCCCTGCACCGGATAAGCTATAGAAAGACCTGCCAATGCATCTTCTCCTACTAAATTGACTACAAAAATGGAATCCATATTGTAATAAAGACCAATTATAACCATCATCAGTACGGATGGCCATACAAAGTGAATAAACCTTTTAGGTGTAACTTTATCCGAAAAAATAGCTTCCATATATTTACCTCCTGTTTTATAATAAAGTATACTGTAACCATATAGTCAACAATATTTTTAATTTTCAGGAGTAATATAATGGGAAAATTCAGAAAAAAGCCTAAAGGATATTTTACAACAGGAGAATTCGCTAAGCTATGCGGAGTAAAAAAACAAACTCTATTCCATTATGATCAGATCGGAATACTTAAACCCGAAATAATAGGAAGCAATGGTTACAGATATTATTCGGTCCTTCAGTTTGATACCTATAATACTATCGCCATGTTAAAAGAACTCGCCATTCCTCTATCTTATATAAAAGAATATCTGGCCAGAAGAAACCCATCATCTTTTCTGATGCTTCTTAAGGAACATGACACACTCATAGATGAAAAAATTTCTGAGCTACTTTGGCTCAAAACTTTTATCAGAGGAAAAATCAAAATAACAGAAGAAGGCATACAAGCCCGTCATAGCTATATCCACATAGAATATCGTCCGCAGGAGCATTATATAATCACCGAATACAGCGGCGGCCCCAATAATATCGACGAATACTCAGCTTATGCCAACCATTTATCCCATTGTCACCAAAACCAAATATTCAGTCCTTATGTGACAGGCGGTCTTATTGCTGTAGACGGAGGATATACATCGGAAAACTACCGTTATTCCCATCTTTATACAAAACTTACTCCGGAAGACATCGGATATTCTTCTGTCAATATAACCACTATTCCTCCAAGAGCTTATGCAGTCATATACAGTACTCTTGGTTTTAATCCTGTATGTTCCATGCTTCCGAGGCTCATTGACTTTGCCGTAAAAAACAATTACATTCCCGGAAAACATTTTTTTGAAGATATCCTTTTAGACAGTGCTTCACGTTCAAGTCTCGACGAATATATTGTAAAAGTAGCCCTTCCCATAAGCGAAAAACCTCAGACATAATTATCTGATACGTCCGGGATCTCAATATATTGATTTCATATCATATATCATACATATCTTCTTTATTTTATGACCTCATTTTTCCATCTGCTGCCACGATATCTCAGGCAAAAACATATTGAACGTACAGCCCAATCCACAACCATTGCGATCCATACTCCCAAAACTCCCAATCCGATATATTTGCCTAACACAATACCAAACATGATCCTGAATATCCACATAGATGCAACACCTACTATCATAGTAAAAGTCACATCTCCCGCAGCTCTCAGTACATTAGGCACAGTAAATGACAGCGGCCAAATAAATATGGCGGACACGCAGTTAACCATTATCAGCTGTGAAGCAAGTTCTCCTGTTTCCTGTGACAACCCGTATATTTTTATGATAAAAGGCATAGCTAACATTATAAGAACATTCGTCAACAGCATGGCAGCATATACCCATTTCAGCAGTTTTTTCGTGTAAAATCTCACCTGCCCATAATCTCCGGCCCCCACACATATACTTATTACTGATACTACACCATATCCCATTGCCATACCAGGAAGAACAGCTATCATTGAAACAGCATTTGAAACAGCGTTAGCTGCTATTGATACAGTCCCCAAACCTGATATCATGCTGAGCAGTATAAGCTTGCCCAGCTGAAACATACTGTTTTCCACCCCATTGGGAACACCTATCTTTAAAATCTTTTTTATAAATCCCCAGTCAGGCTTTACACCTATACCTCTGCTTATATGTACCTGTCTGTTCTGATTTCTCAAAAGCGCGATCATCACAGCAGCAGCTGTGATTCTTGATATCAGTGTAGGTATGGCGACTCCTTCAACACCTCTGTGAAATCCGAATATCAATATTGCATTGCCGGTCACATTAATAATATTCATCAGCAAAGATACATTCATAGAAGCTTTTGAATTTCCTACACTTCTGAAAAGAGCCGCGCCTGAATTATATATGGATATAAAAGGAATAGATGCTACCACTATGATATAATAAGTATTACAGTATTCAAGAACATCTTTCTCTATATCTCCGAAAACGAGAGAGAGGAACTGATCTTTAAAGATATACATTATAACAATTATAGCCAAAGTTAAAATTACCGAAAAAACCATGAGCTGATCTGCCGCTTTGTTAGCATTGTCTTTTTTCTGCTGCCCAAGAAACTGGCCTACAACTACTGCTCCACCCGTAGCCAAAGCCGTCAGCACAGTAATAACCAATACCATGACGGAATCCACAAGAGATACAGCCGATACCGCAGCCTCTCCCACACTTGCCACCATCACCGAATCAAGAAGCCCCACCGCAAAAACAAGAAATTGTTCTATAAAAAGAGGCCACAGAAGCTTCATAAGATACTTGTTCGAAAACATCATTTTAGCTCCATTACTCTGCAAATCTTTTTCATTTTCTTTCTTTTTTATCATTTCACACACCACAATGCAAACATACTCACTAACCACAAATAGAGTGTAGATCCTGAGGATCTACACTCTTTGCTTCTTTACAACTTTATGAGAAAAATTCCTTTATTGAATCCAGAAAACTGCTTTTCTTATGATAACATTCACTTGTCACAGTTTTCCCCATAGATGCAATAGCTTTTTTCTGTTTGGAATTAAGCTTCGTAGGCACTTCCAAAGTGACTTTGACGTAAAGATCTCCCTTCTTACTGCTCCTAAGGCTCTTTATCCCCTTTCCTTTGAGTCTGAATACCGTACCGGGCTGTGTTCCGGCCGGAACCTTATAGGAAACTTTCTCTTCCAGGGTAGGTACTATTATATCATCTCCAAGAGCCGCCTGATCAAAAGTTATAGGTATTTCAAGCCATAAATCCTGTCCTCTTCGTTCAAAGAGTTTGTGAGGCTTCACATTTATCACTATATACAGATCCCCGTCAGGCCCCCCATTAATCCCGGGCTCGCCCTGACCTTTAATAGGAATAACCGAATCATTATCCACACCTGCAGGTATGTTCACGGAAATAGTTACATTCTCTTTCACTCTTCCCGTTCCCCCACAGTCTCTGCAAGGCGTTTCATTTATCTCTCCTGTACCGTTACAGTCAGGACAAGGTGATACGCTTTGGAATGTTCCCAGCGGCGTCCTCTGAGAAGTCCTAACTTCTCCCGTTCCTCCGCATTTAGGACACTGCTTCTTTGATGTACCCGGCGCCGCTCCGGTGCCGTCACAAGTTTTACATGCTACAAACTTGTTTATGCGGATCTGCTTTTTTGTACCGAATGCAGCTTCCTCAAAATCTATGGTTATAGCCTTCTGAAGATCACTGCCTTTTCTCGGCCCGTTTCTGCGCGAACTGCCTCTGCTACCGCCCCCGAAACCTCCAAAAGCACCTCCGAACATATCAAAGATATCTTCAAACCCTCCAAAACCTCCGAAGCCTCCAAAACCACTGCCGCCCCCGAAGCCCGAATTAGGATCTACACCAGCATGACCGAATCTGTCATACTTTTCTTTCTTTTCGGGATCAGAAAGCACTGCGTATGCTTCATTGATTTCCTTGAATCTCTCCTCAGCTTCTTTATCACCCTGATTTTTATCGGGATGATATTTCATAGCCATTTTTCTGAAAGCCTTCTTTATCTCATCATCACTGGCCCCCTTTTGTAATCCAAGGACCTCGTAATAATCTCTCTTATCTGCCATTGATACTTCCTCTATATAAACATAACTTCGCTTGCGGCCTTAAAAGACCGCAAGCTGTTATCATAAATTATTCAATCCATCTCACCGTTATAGCTTATTTATCATCATCTACGACTTCGTAGTCAGCGTCAACCACATTATCATCCTTAGGTGCTGCATTACTATCAGTCGAAGCCCCTGCTCCCCCTGCCATATTAGGATCTGCTCCGGCAGCCTGAGCCTGCTGATACATTTTAGCTGAAAGAGTATGGAATTTTTCCGTAAGTTTTTCTGTCTTGTCCTTAATATCATCGATATTATTGGCTTCCAATGCTTTTGAGAGTTCATCTTTAGCCGCATTTATATCATTTTTCTCATCATCTGAAAGTGATCCTTCAAGATCTTTCATATTCTTTTCAGTTTCATATACTAAAGTCTCAGCCTTATTTCTTGCTTCGATCTCTTCTTTCTTTTTCTTATCTTCAGCCGCATATTGCTCTGCTTCCTTAACTTTAGCCTGAATCTCATCATCTGAAAGTTTTGTGGAGGAAGTAATAGTTATGCTCTGCTCCTTACCTGTTCCCATATCCTTAGCGCTTACATTTACAATACCGTTTGCATCGATATCAAATGTAACTTCTATCTGAGGTATTCCACGTGGCGCAGGCGGAATTCCTGTAAGCTGGAATCGTCCCAGAGTAGCGTTATCGGAAGCCATTTCTCTTTCACCCTGCATTACATGGATGTCTACAGCTGTCTGATTATCAGCCGCAGTTGAGAATATCTGACTCTTCTTAGTAGGTATTGTCGTATTTCTTTCTATAAGCTTCGTAGCAACACCGCCTAATGTTTCGATAGACAGTGAAAGCGGCGTTACGTCCAGAAGCAATACATCATTTACTTCTCCCGTAAGAACCCCTGCCTGAATAGCAGCTCCTACAGCTACACATTCATCAGGATTAATCCCCTTAAACGGCTCTTTGCCTGTAACCTTCTTAACAGCATCCTGTACAGCCGGAATTCTTGTTGAACCGCCTACCAATATTACTTTTGATATGTCACTGTTGCTTACACCTGCATCAGCCATTGCTTTCTTCATAGGTTCTATGGTTTTATTCACAAGATCTGCCGTAAGCTGATCGAATTTAGCTCTCGTAATATCCATGTTCATATGAAGAGGACCGTTTTCATTTACTGTTATGAACGGCAGATTTATATTTGTAGTCTGTGCGCTGGAAAGTTCTTTCTTAGCTTTCTCCGCAGCCTCTTTAAGTCTCTGAAGAGCCATTTTATCATTTCTCAGATCCACACCGTTTTCTTTAGCGAAACTGTCAGCCATAAAATTCAGCAAAGCTTCATCAAAATCATCGCCACCCAGCTTATTGTTGCCGTTTGTCGCCAAAACCTCGAAAACTCCGTCACCCAGTTCCAGAATAGATACATCAAATGTTCCGCCGCCCAAGTCATAAACCAAAATCTTATGCTGTGCCTCATCCTTATCAAGACCATAAGCCAATGATGCTGCAGTAGGCTCGTTGATGATTCTCTTTACATCAAGCCCTGCAATTTTTCCCGCATCTTTCGTCGCCTGTTTCTGGCTGTCTGTAAAGTACGCCGGCACTGTAATTACCGCTTCCGTTACCTTTTCTCCCAAATAGCTCTCAGCATCAGATTTGAGTTTTCCCAGAATCATAGCTGAAATATCCTGCGGAGTATATTTTTTACCGTCGATCTCTACTGTATGATCCGTACCCATATATCTCTTGATAGATGCTATGGTTCTTTCCGGATTGGTTATCGCCTGTCTCTTGGCAGTCTCACCTACAAGTCTCTCTCCGTTCTTTGCAAAACCTACTACTGACGGCGTTGTTCTATTTCCCTCAGCATTAGCTATAACAACCGGTTCTCCCCCTTCAAGAACTGCTACACACGAGTTTGTTGTTCCTAAGTCAATTCCTATTACTTTTCCCATTCTATTTTCCTCCTAAATATATTTATATTCGAAAGCTAGCCTACGACTTTTACCATGGACGGCCTTATTACTTTGCCGTTCAAAGTATAGCCTTTCTGCATTACACCGGAAACCTTGCCGCTTTCGTATTCTTCAGTTTCCTCTGTCATCACGGCATTGTGGAAATTAGGATCAAACTCCTCTCCCAGTGCCGGAATTTCTGCTAAGCCTGCTTTTTTAAGAACATCGCTCAGCTGTTTAAATATCATTTCCATACCTTCCTTGAAGCCGTCGCCTACTTCTTCATGTTCCAGAGCCCTTTCAAAGTTATCTATGACATCAAGCATTTCAGTAACCAGTTTCTCGTTAGCGTATGAATAAAGATCTGTTTTTTCTTTTTCTACCCGTCTCTTATAATTCTGAAAATCCGCCATAAGTCTCAGGTATCTTGTATCTCCGTCTTCGGCGTCATCCTTATTGTCCGAAACATCATCTGAATTCTTGGAAGTCTCTTCCTTCTGTTCTTCTTTCTCTGACTTTCCGTCTTCTCTGCCTTCTTTTTCAGGATCTTCCGAAGTTTCCTCCGTATTTTCTTTTTTTATATCTTCCATATCAACTTTTGTCATCCTTGTCTCCTTCCGTGATCATAAACGCTTTGCTTATATTATCTGTAAGATACTCAACAACTGATGTGACTTCTCCGTATCTCATTCTGGTCGGACCTATCACACCTATCTTTCCTACCATTTTACCATCGACATGATATGTCGCTGTGATCAGACTGCAATCCTGCATTAATTCATTTTGATTCTCATTGCCTATAGTTATTATCACTCCGTTATCCCTGTTTATCAGAGTTTTAGTGAAGTCTTCCTTCTTGCTGACCATCTCCAGAAACAATTTTGCTTTGTCCAGATCATTATATTCAGGTATAGAAAATATATTGGTGAGTCCGTCCATATAAAGATTCACATTAAGCATATCCTCTAAAGTTCTTACGAAATTAGGTACGATATCTTTCTCAAACATAGCCATTGACTCCGCATCAGCTTTAAAGGTCTTGATTATATCAAAAGTCAACGCCTCGCTAAGCGTTTTGCCTCTGTAATTATACGTCATCATCTTCGCCAGTATCCTTAGAGTTTCCTCAGAGGCCGGTTTGTTTAAGTGTACCGACGTATTGGATACCTTGCCACTTTCTGACACAAGCATAAGGACAACTGTAGACTCGTCTACCGGAAGAAGATTTATATATTTCAGTGTATCTTGATCCTTCTTAGGTGTCAGTGCAAAAGCTGTCAGATTGGTTATCTCAGACAGTATGTGAGCCGCTCTTTTGACTATATTCTCCAGCTCTGTCACATTGCTGTGAAGCTGCATGGCTATTGCATCCTTCTCTTCACTGGTAAGCTCACGCTTACTCATCATCTCGTTTACGTAAAGCCTGTATGCCTTCTCGGAAGGCACTCTTCCCGAAGATGTATGTGGATGTGTCAGATAACCAAGTTCTTCAAGATCTGACATTTCATTTCTTATAGTCGCAGGACTTACTCCCAGCTCATAATTTTTTGATATGGTTCTTGATCCTACCGGTTCTGCAGTCCTGATAAAGTCAGCGATGATGGCCTGTAATATCTTCAATTTTCTTTCGCTTAAATCCATCTTAGGCCTCCTGTTGTTAGCACTCATTATCTCCGAGTGCTAATCACAGTTTAAATTTACCACCCGTACACAATAATGTCAACACTTATTTAAAAATTTTTTTAATAACTTTTAAATTTCTACAGATATAAATCTTTTGGAACTGAAAAGATAAAGATATCTTTCTTTTACTTTTTTTTCAGATGCGGCTTCCAGTGCTTCACTATATATCCTTATCTGGGCTTTATAACGTTTTATCATTTCCTCTTCATGATGTTTGTCAGCAATATAACTGTTCTTATAATCGATCAGAACCATGCCGTCCTCTTCCTCAAAATAACAATCTATTATTCCCTGCACTATAGCTTCGATTCCATTTATCTCCTTTCTCATTATAAACTCACGCTCTTTATGCAAAGACTGTGACATCGCAGCTCGTCTTCCTATTTCCGCTTCAAAAAATGCCGCTATATTTTCCTTTCTTATCCGTTTTTTCTCTTCCTCTGAAATAATTTCATTCCTATACAGTTTTTCTACAGCTTCTGCTATATATGGCAACCCCTCCTCTGCCGCTCTTTTAAAGTCAAGTTTTTCCATCACAAGATGCATCAGTGTACCCATTTGCACAGAATCCGTCCCTTTCTCTTTTTCAGAAAAAACAGGTCGCCTAAGCTCTTCTGCCCCATACTGCTTTTTCTGCTGCTCGATCTCCTGTCTGTTAATTTCCGTAACAGAATACTTTGATTTCACGCCTGCAGTATCCATAAAAGGATAAACAAATGACAGCCTGCTGTCGATACGACTTATTAACTCTTCATCTCTCTCTGCCCTGCTCCTGTTAAATACATCTGCCATACGTACCTTCGACCATGTATGTTCCGACTCGTAAAGTTCCTCGCTGCCGTCCTCATGTATCTTTATAACATCGCCGGCCTCCCTCATCGGTTCGTAGACCATCTCAAGAAATGATTTGCCCCTGCCTATGATTTCTTCCAACTTTTCCGGTTCTTTTACAGTCCCTGCAAGAATCAGCTTATCCATAGCCCTCGTCATCGCTACATAAAGAATTCTTATTTCTTCTTCAAACTCTTCTTTTGCTTTTTTAGCGTCTATAACCCTCTGCAGCAGAGTTTTTCTATGCCATTTTTCCTGAAGATTGACATGAGGCATACCTAAAGCAAAGTCCTTATGCATTACAGTAGAATTGCCTGTCCCCCTATACCTTATCTGCCTGCCTGCTCCTGTAAGTATAACTATGGGGAATTCCAGTCCTTTGCTCTTATGAACAGTCATTACTCTTACAACATTGTCATTTTCACCTAAAGTCTTAGCCTCTCCTACAGACAGATTATTTTTCTTCATGGCTTCTATATATGATATGAATCCAAAAAGGCCACTGTGGCTGTTCTGTTCAAATTGTCCCGCCTTTTCCGCCAGAAGCCTCAGATTAGAGATACGCTGTTTCCCCACAGGAAGCCCGCTGCAGTAATCAAAATATCCCGTCTCATACATAAGTATCCTTACAAGTTCCTCCAGAGTAATTGTATTTTTCAGTTCTTTCCAAAACTCTATCTGCTTTAGCATTGACTTTATTTTGGTACGCAGTTTTCTATCGTTTCCGTTTTCTGCAAAAGCTTTCACTGCATCATAAAAACTTCCGTCTTTAAATTCGATTCTTATATATGCCAATTCTTTCACATCAAAATCAAACACAGGGCATCTCATTACCGAGATCAAAGGAATGTCCTGCCGTGTATTATCAATCACTCTAAGCAGATTCACAAAAACCTGTATCTCTACAGTCTCAAAATATCCTCCTGTATTCTCCCCATAAGCAGGAATTCCCTCATTATTAAGAAATCGCTCCAGTGAACTGATTGCCGCTTTGCTCCTTGAAAGTACCACTATATCTTTATATTCGATATTTCTGATTTCACCTTTTTTAACATCATAGATCTCTCTGCCCAGATTTTCTTTTATAAGTCTGAGAATCAACTGTTCTTCCGGTTTCAGATCTCCGTATCTGTTCACCTCGGATGCAGACGAAACTATATGACACTCTGTATCGCTTCCGGGATATATGGGATCTATACTGCAGCTCAATCTGACATTGTCATCATAATCCTCCATTACTAATTCGAATACTCTGTTTACTGTTTCTGTAATTCTTCGTTTACTTCTAAAATTATTATTGAGATCTATTTTTATACTTTCCACCTGCGACGGCTGAGAGTACTCATAATATTTCCTCTTGAAAATTTCCGGCTCTGCCAGCCTGAACTTATATATACTCTGTTTAACATCTCCCACCATAAACAGATTGTTATTGCCTGCTATCCTTTCTACAATAGATTCCTGAAGCATATTGCTATCCTGAAATTCATCTATGAATATATACTTGAACCTCTCTTTATATTCTGCAGAAACCATATCATCTTTCAATATATCTATGGCATAATGCATAACATCATCAAAATCCACCATGTTCCGATCTGCTTTTTTCTGTTTGAAAATATTTTCAAACTCTGAGATAAGCCCCATCATATAACAGGTATCTTCATAACCGTTCTTAAGCTCTGTATCATATTCCCTTAAAGATCTCTGAAAGTACCTTTTCTTCAAATCGTCCAATATCTTCTTCCCGTTTTTTCGCAAAGAAGCAACGATCTCTTTTACATCCTCATAAATTTCCTTCTGCTCTTTAGACACTCGCATCTGATTGAACTTGATGTCAGACAGAAATGCACTGAAAACATCAAGCCGCTCAGCAACTAATGTCTTCGCTTCTGCTTTTTCTATAACATCAAAAATACGCCCTGCATCTTCAAATGCCTTCCCGCAAAGACCTTCTATTCCCATTTCATCAAGAACCTCAGCAGCTTTTTCATATAACCTGAAAGCATCTTGCAATCTTTCTGAAATTTCATCTGATATGAATTCCAAAAGTCCCAGAGCCTCAGCAGGAGATGGAGATTTCAAAAGCTCGGTCTTTTCTTTTACCCATCTCATATAGTCAGGAATGCTTCTCATTTCATTGTACAGGGAAATTATATTTTTCTTTATTTTATTCTCATTTCTGTCACTGCTGTATTTTTTCAGAAACTCTTTGAATCTGTCATAATCGTTCGTAAATCTTTCCTCAAAAAGCTGATCTGCGGATTCGTTTTTCATGATGGAAATCTCCGTTTCATCACCAATCTTAAATCCCGGCTCCAGATCCGTAATATAAAAATACCTCCTCATAATTTCCAAAGCAAATGTATGAAAAGTGCTTATATTAGCCTTCGGTATAAGTGAAAGCTGTCTTTTAAGAAATCCTCTGTCGGCCTCCTTTTTTTCCAGCTCCTCTCTTATTGCTTTTTCCAGGCGTGCTTTCATTTCTGCCGAAGCAGCGTTGGTAAATGTGGTTATTAAAAATCTGTCTATATCAGTTTTTTCTTCTATTACAAGCCTCTTTATTCTCTCAATAAGAACAGCAGTCTTACCTGATCCTGCTGCAGCAGATACCAGTATATTCTTGTTTCTGGTCTCTATAGTTTCTCTCTGTGACTGTGTCCAATTCATAAAAGCCCTCTCAAATCTTCCGTTATATTACTGTTTATTATATCAAATTATTATTTTCATAACAAATAATAAGATGATAGTGTATAATATAGATAATTTAGTGACAATGCGAGGTGAAAATATGAAGAAATTTAACCGTCCGACCATGCTCATGATCTTAGACGGATACGGACTTAATAAAGAAATTGCCGGCAATGCTATTGCAGCCGCGCACAAACCCAATCTTGATAAAATATTCGAAAAATATCCTTTCACATCTCTTAAAGCATGCGGTCTTGATGTAGGGCTCCCTCAAGGACAGATGGGAAATTCCGAAGTGGGACATCTCAATATCGGAGCCGGAAGAATAGTTTATCAGGATCTTACCATGATTACAAAATCCATAGAAAACGGAACATTCTTTGAAAATCCCGCTCTTTTAAAGGCGATAGATCATGTAAAAAGAAATAATTCCACACTGCACCTTCTGGGACTGCTTTCAGACGGAGGTGTTCACAGTCATATAGATCATCTTCTGGCTCTCACAGATATGGCAAAAGCAAACGGTGTAACAAAACTCTGCGTCCACTGTTTCCTTGACGGACGGGATGTTCCTCCGAGATGCGCACATGAATATATAAATATTCTCAGCAAGCATCTTGAAAAAATCGGAACAGGCACTATAGGAACTATATCCGGAAGATATTACGCTATGGATAGAGATAAAAGATGGGACAGAGTCCAAAAAACATACAATGCCATGACCATGGGAGAAGGTCTTCATGCTATTACAGCAACAGAGGCAATAGACGAAGCTTACAAGCGTGATGAAAACGATGAATTCATTCTCCCCACTGTTATCGATAAAGCTATCCCTGTTTCAGACGGGGATGCCATGATAATGTACAATTTCAGACCTGACAGGGCAAGAGAAATAACAAGAGCTTTTGTAGATAAAAACTTCACAGGTTTTGACAGAGAAAAAACTATCGAAGATCTCTGCTACATCTGCATGACTCAGTACGATGCTGAAATGCCTAATGTAACACTGGCCTTCCCGCCTGAAACTCTTCACAATACGTTGGGAGAATACATTGCAGACCTTGGACTCACCCAACTTCGTATAGCCGAAACAGAAAAATACGCTCACGTGACATTCTTTTTTAACGGAGGCGTGGAAGCACCCAACAGAAACGAAGATAGAATACTCATACCGTCTCCTAAAGTGGCCACCTATGATCTGCAGCCGGAAATGAGTGCTCCTGAAGTTACTGACAAAGTCCTCAATGCAATAAATTCCGATAAATATGATATGATCATACTTAACTTTGCCAATGCCGACATGGTAGGCCACACCGGCATCATGAATGCTGCCGTAAAAGCCATAGAAACATTAGATCTATGCGTACCTAAAATAGTCGATGCCATACTTGCAAAGGACGGACAGATACTGTTGACAGCAGATCACGGCAACGCCGATGTCATGACAGACAAAGAGGGCAACCCGGTTACAGCGCACTCCCTCAACGATGTGCCGCTTGTCCATATAGCAAACCACCCTGTTAAGCTTAAAGACGGCGGCAGGCTTTGCGATATTGCTCCGACAATGCTCAAACTCATGAATCTTGACATCCCTGAGGAAATGACAGGAAAATCTCTCGTATAAAATATAAAATCAGCTGGTGTATTGGCTTACACCAGTTGTTTTCTGTTACAAAGTACAAATTTAAACGTTTCTTACATTTGATTCTTCAATAATTTTTATATCAAAACTAAAAAAACATCACATTAGCAATTCTTCTAATGTGATGTCCACTGTTACGCAGTCTTTAGGCAAACAATACATCCTTATGTTCCAATATGTAATTCACCAGAACATCACTCTTAGTGATATCATTTACCTCGGCAACCTTTGATTCTACGTTTAAAGATGCTTCAAGCGCTTCTATTAAAGTTTTCGTATCCTCTTCGCTTGGATTGCCATTCTCAACTATTTCAACATATTTTTCGCAAGCTTTCTGCAGAACCTGATTAGGTGCTCCTGTTGGAAATCCGCAGAGAAAATATCCATCAAGCCTAAATTTCTCATTTTCGATAATGCTCTTTATTTTTTCTATAAGTTCTTCTTTACTTACTTTCGTACTCATACAAAACCTCCAAATTTATGTACAGTTTAATTATTTATAAATTTCCGGCCAACTTTTTGCCATCAAAGAAAATGGTATC
>OLOZ01000722.1_pt1 | contig 27254 bp, 22 predicted proteins | sample 1673021 | NCBI WGS metagenome assembly OLOZ01 (sample SAMEA3136747, study PRJEB25190) | human gut metagenome | biome: human gut; feature: human-associated habitat; material: faeces | place: Austria | collected 2013 | reverse complement strand
TTGAGGATTCGCTCCAAAAGCTGGTCGCCAAGGCCGATGCTGAGCATGCCGATGTCGTTAAGGGCGACTTTTACCTGTATTGGTCCACGCCCAGCGAGCGCCGCGAGCTGTTTGGAATTATCGACGAGCATATGACGGGCGCCGCGTATCGCCCCGTCGATCGCCCGGGCATTTTCTACCGCAAGCCTTCCATTTGGTCGGCCATCTATCGACGTGCGTTCCTTAACGACAATCAGATTCGGTTCCTTCCCACGCCGGGCGCCTCGTATCAGGATGCGGGTTTTAACTTTAAGGTCTGGGCAAGCGCCGAGCGTGCTGCGTTTATTGCGGATCCCATTTTGTGCTATCGCCAAGACAACGAGAAGAGTTCTGTTAATTCGCCCAATAAGGTGTTTTGCGTGTGCGACGAATATGCCGAGATGCAGCGCTTTTTGGATGAACGCCCCGAGCTTAAGGCTCGGCTTCAGGGTATTTTAATGCGCATGAAGGTCGATACGTACCGCTGGAATGATGACCGTCTGGTCGATGAGTTGCGCGAGCAGTTTTGGGAGAAGGCGTCTCCCGAGCTCAAGGCCGATTGGGATGCCGGTCGCTTTGACCTGTCGCTGTTCGATCCGCGCGGCGAGACCGACTTGCGACTGATGATCAAGTCGCCCCGTGCCTATATCGATTCGCGCTTTGGCTTTAAAAAGCCGGGCAAGCTCAATACGTTTAAGCACTACTTTAAGATCGGCGGCCTGCCGCTGGTCTGGCGCGTGCTGACGTATCAGCGCGCCTACGGCGATAACCCACATCCCGACGATGTGCCGGCGGCACAGTAGGAGCGCGTGATTATGGCTACCCCTAAGATTTCCGTCGTCGTTCCCATCTACAAGGTGGAGGAGTGCCTGGCATGGTGCCTGGACTCCCTACTCGCGCAGGATATGCCCGATTGGGAAGGTGTGCTGGTCAACGATGGCTCGCCGGATGGTTCGCGCGACATCGCCGCTGCCTATTGCGAAAAGGATACGCGCTTTAAGCTTGTCGATAAGCCCAACGGTGGTTTGTCGAGCGCACGTAATGCAGGCATCGCTGCGTCCACGGCGCCTATCGTCGCGTTCTTAGATTCTGACGACCGCTTTACGTCCGATGCGTGCCGTGCAATCGTCGATGCCTTTGAGCGTGAGGATTGCGACGTTTTGACCTTTGGCGCGAACCCGTATCCGCTGGAGGCGGGGTATCCGTGGCTTAACTATGTGCTGAGCCCACGCGACGTTTCGTTTGAGGGCTATAGCTCCGATCTGCTGTTTAAGGAAGCGTCTCGTCCCTTTGCATGGCGCACCGCTTGTAAGCGCGCTTTTTTGCTGGGCAACGGGATCGTGTTCGATGAAACCGTTAAGTATGGCGAGGATCAGGTCTTTGATTTTGCCGTCTATGGTCGTTCGCGCAAGACTGCGCTTATCTCGAACAAGCTGTACGACTATCGCGTGGCACGCAAGGGCTCGCTCATGGACACCATGCGCTATGACGATGAGACGCGTTTGCTGGAGCACGTGAAGATCTACTCAGCGGTGCTGGCCGATTGGCGCCGTGATGGGCTCGATGCCCGGCATGCCGATGAACTGGCGTACTTCCTGTGTGATCTGGTGCTGTACGATGCGCTGAGGCTCCTGGGCTCGGGCTGCGGCAAGGTGTTCTCCGCCGTTGCCGCGGCGCTTGACGGCTCCGTCGTGGGCAGTGATGCTGCGCTTGCGCAATGCGATCCTTCTGTTGCCGCCATGGTACGTGCGGCGCTTGTCGGTAAGGCTCCTGCTGCTCGTTTGTGCAAAAAGCTCATGTTCAATTACGACGTCTTGAGGTTTGGGCGCTTGGGCGCGTGCAAGCGCATGGCTGCGAACGCTCTGGGAAGGCGAGAAGTGTAGATGAGTATCAAGCGTTTGGCGCTTTGCCGCAGCCAGGGCCGTCTGTTTGTGCTGCTTCGTTTTGCCGGCCAGGATATCGCGGGGCTTATTGAGCGTGAGGGCTTTCAAGATTTTGCCCACGCGACGACCAATGATGCAAGCGTTCCGTCTTTGACACTTCCGGTCGATCATGGCCGCGTGCTTGCGCTTTGTCCCTCCGTTGCCGATTATGAGCGCGAGCTCGTCGTCTTGGCGCTCCCGTTTATGGACGGCTCTACAGTTGATGTCTCATTTGCGTCCTGCGACAAAAGGCTGGGCTCTATTCGCCTTGATAGTCGTATTGCCAAGCTGGAATCTAAGATTAACTACAAAGCGAAGCCTGCGATGTGCGCACTCGTTCGCGATGCACAGCGCGGCGAGTGCTGCGGTCGCTACGAGATCGATGCCGTTCGTTATTTACCGGCAGATGAGGGCGTCGTCTGGCGCTATGAGGTCACATGGGCGGGAGACCCCCAGTGCGCCCCCGAGCTCCAGATCTTCGATACGCACATGAATGCGATTGATGCCACGGTGCATGTGTTTGAGTCGCAGGTCGACGTGCCGCAGCAGAACGGATGCCGCGTCAATAAAACGTATCTGAGCGTTGAGATGCCTGAGGATATACGCGATTTTGTCGCGATTGCGGCTGATCCCACGGGCCAGATTCAGAGCGGTTTTTGCGCCATGGATGGCCGCCTGTACAACGGCATGTTCGACGACAGTTGGAACCGCATGAAGGATGCGCGTGCGGATGACGCGGCCTATCGACGCTGGTTTGATCAACATCGCGCAAGGCCGGGCGACCTGGCGTGCCAGTGCGTCGTCGCGGCGGCATTCGCCTACAGGCCGCTCGTGAGCATTGTGGTGCCGTGCTATAAGACCAATCGGGTCTACCTGCGCGAGCTGCTGGACTCTGTGCTATCTCAGAGCTACGGAAACTGGGAATTGCTGCTTATGGACGCCTCTCCCGAATGGGATGCGGTGGCCTATCTTGCGGCTGCCGCCAATGACGAGCGCGTCTGTCGCATCGAACTACCCGGCAACGGCGGCATTGTGCTCAACACCAACGCCGGCATTCAGCAAGCGACGGGCGACTACATCGCGTTCTTGGACCACGATGACATCTTGGAGCCGGATGCGTTGTTCCGCTATGTCGCCGCATTGAACAAAGCGGCAGAGGGAGAGCGCCCGCAGGTCCTGTTCTGTGACGAGGACATGTTCCAGAAAACGGGGGAGTGGGGTCAGCCGGTCTTTAAGACGCAACTCAACGTCGACCTGCTCTATAGCCATAACTGCGTGACGCATTTTCTGATGGTGGAGAAGGCGCTTATCGATTGCATTGGCATGTCGCCGGAAGATGTCGCGGGCGCCCAGGATTATGATCTGACGCTTCGCTGCCTTGCGTCGGGCGCACGTTTTGAGCATATTGCGCACGTGTTGTATCACTGGCGCGTGCACCCCGGTTCCACCGCCGATGGCTCTGCAGATAGCAAGCCGTATGCCATTGAAGCTGGTCGTTTGGCGCTGCAGCGTCACTTTGACTCGCTGGGCGTTCACGGAACGGTCGAGGAGACCGAGACGCCGTTTGTCTATCGCATGTGCTATGCACTGCCGGAGCCTGCGCCGCTGGTGAGCATTGTGATTCCCACCAAGGACCACGTTGAGACGCTCGATGCCTGTGTGATGTCGATCGCCCAGAAGGCCACGTATGCCAACTACGAGATCGTCTTGGTGGAGAACAACAGCGAAGATCCGGAGACGTTTGCGTATTACGAAACCCTGCCGGAGCGCGTGGCCGCAGTATCTGAAGGCAAGGGCGTCGCGCGCGTTGTGTACTGGCCGGGCGAGTTCAATTACTCCCAGATCATCAATTTTGGTGTGGAGCATGCCAAGGGCGACTACCTGCTGCTGCTCAACAACGATACCGAGGTCATAAGTCCTGACTTTATCGAAGAGATGATGGGCTATCTGCAGCGTCCCGATGCGGGCGTGGTGGGCGCCAAGCTTTATTTTGCCGATCATCTGGTACAACATGCCGGCATTTTGGTCGGCGTGCGCGGCGCACTTGCCCATGCCAACCAGGATTTCTCAGCAAAGCGCGAGGGCTATCTTGCCCGTGCCGTGAGACCGGGCAACTTTAGCGCCGTAACAGGTGCCTGCCAGATGGTCCGACGCGACGTATTTGAGCAGGTCGGCGGCTACAACGAGGAATTCGCCGTCGGCTTTAACGATGCGGATTTTTGCCTGCGCGTGTGGGAGGCGGGCTACCGTACCATCTTTACGCCCTATGCCGAGCTGTACCACTACGAGTTCACCTCGCGCGGCAGGGAAGAGGCCAACGAGGAAAAGCTGCGCCGCTGGAAACGCGAACAGGCGCTGTTCATGCAGCGCTGGCCGGAGTTCTTCCTCGATGGCGACCCGTGGCTCGGACCAAACCTATCTGCCGATAGTGAGTACTTCTCGTTTTAGTGCGAAGTAATGCCAAGTTCCGGCAAAGTATCCTCAAGAGCTGCAAGGGCGGTGGGGTTCAAGTACTCCTCGTTCAAGCAGCTCTTGTCATATCGAAAACGTGTGTCTCGTGAGCATTCGATGAGTTCTGCAGTAAAGAACCTCTCCCAGCTAAAGAACTTTGAGCTTTCGATATGTTCAGCGGGGTTAAGCAGCATGTCCTTAATGTGTTTGCTGTTGAATAATCCCGACTTCAACACGAGCCATTCAAACGATTCCGGTAGGAATAGCTTGATGTTCTTTCGGCGCAATAGAGCAGCTGCTTCCGCAATTTCTGGTCCAAAGGCGGCACCGTCGGCAATCACGAGGATGTCGTTTTCCGGTGCGTCCATAATGCAGTTGCAAATATTTGATTTTCCTCCCGCGCTGATGCATTTAATGCTGCTCTTTTTGCATAGCAAACTGAAGAATTCGTAGCCCGAATTTGTGTCCTCGACGATGACAAGCTCGGGCCTCTCGCCTCTAAAATCAGTATCACCGTAAATTCGATATGTAGAGGTGTAGACACGAGAGTAAACGGGATACTTCGTTGTGGTTCGGTTGGTGTTCTTAAGACCGTAGATTTCATCAACGCTATAGGGCAGTTGGCGCAGTGACTCTCTGGCGACGATTACGTAGTAGTTTGAGCTGCGCTTTGCTTCATGGGCAAATTCTCTTGATCGAACAAAAGTATTGCCCTCATCAATAAAAACAATACTGCTGGAAATCTCTTGGAGATCTCTGCGCCAATATTTTCCAGATATTGTTTTACAGGGCACTTTGCAACTTACTGTTACGCCGCTTTGTGCCCCAAGCTCTTCGTGAGCTGCCACCATATCAAGCAGAGTTGTCTTGCCTGTAGCACTGTTACCTTGGATGATGGTCAGATTTCTATTGATGGTCAGTTTAAACTGAACCCGGTTATTTTGAATAATTACCTTGTATGATCCGCGCATCAGGAGTTCTCCCTTAGGCATTTTCCAGCTATGGGGACAAGGTCAAACATTGTGTGGACTATATCGCCCGTGTTTGCAATGGTTGCCGTGAATTTGCCGTTTCCAAAATCCATTATGTGGTAGAGATTGATTGTTAGATCCTTTTGCGCGGCGATCCTCAGAATCCAGTAGGCGCAATTATCACCGCAATTTGAGGCGTTATATATATTCTGCGGCATAAAGTACATAAGCAGCAGTGTTTTGGTGCCGCTGGATAGTTTCTCGGGAGGAATGATGCCTAGAATCTTGGTATCGATTGCATTGGGGCCCGCCACGGTGCCTTTGTCGATGGATTTTATGACCCTTTGGGCAAAAGAGTCTTGAAACCACTGGGGGGAGTACACGTTATCGAAATAGACCGATGTGTTGTAAATCACGTTATCCATGTCCCCATAATGTATCGTTAACACGTCGACCTCCTAGGTTGAACGCTGTGTTTTCCGCTGGTGCTGATTATATCGTTTTGTGTTTGGGCTGTTGGAATACGGTCGAAGCAATACCGCAGGAGTTTGGGGCTGGCGGCATAGCCGGTACCAAAAAAGCGTCCGCAGGCGCCCTGTTGGTACCGGCTGATGGTATCGTCAGGAAATAAGCGTTCGGTGATGAGCTTGGGATTTCGCCCCACAACTTGCTTCTGTTCAGTCATAGAATGAGTAAACATTTATTTGTAGTAGTTGCTTCCAAAATCAGAAAATATCTATTTCGATTTAATGGGCCACAGCTTTCAAGGATTGGAGAACGATATATGCAACATAAAGTTAAAGCTGCTTATCTTAGGCTTCCTTGCTATAAGCAGATTTCAGCCTTGAGCATTTCTCTTTTTCTTGTGATAAAACAATCGCAAATTCCTTACTTCCCAGGGTTCCCTGATTCTCTGAAATCCATATTTAATGTGAGCGGTTCACCTTTATTCGAGCTAGTCGATGTTTTTACGACTGCAATAGCTACAAGTCTCATATTTTGGTTTGTTTTTAATTATTTGCCCGATCAGAAGAATAAAAAAGATGCAATGTTGCATTGTGCTGGGTACATTGAAAACCTATACAGTCTCTTGGATGAGTTATTTTCATTTATTACGCTAAGTTATAGCTCGGATAAATCTATTGATAACTGTCACATTGAAGAAATAGATGAAATTGTTTTTTGCCGGAAAACAATTTATTACCGAGATGAAACCGCTCCCGAAGGCGTAGAGGCTGTTTCGGAGTTTATACTATTAAACGAATGCCTACGCATTATTCCTAGGGTGATGGAGATAATTCAAACTATTGACTGCTCCTCATACTGTGCATGTCTTGACGACCGTTTGCTTCATTATTTTGACCTGATTAAAGAAAATGAGTTAGTTAATAACTTGAATAGGTACAAGAGGCTTTCTCAACAATCCTTACAAGCTTTCAGCTTCCATATTCCCTTTGATTTCATTTCTTCTCTGTATGTCGCAAAAAAACAACTCGGAGCAGTTTTAACTTCTCCTCCTTCAGCCCATCAATATAAACTTGCAACTGAGGCCGAGAAAGAAAAGCGAATTTCCGCAAATATGAGTTATGAAAAAGATCTTATAGACCAAAATAAGCTGGATGCTGTTTCTGAAGTCGTTGAAGTGTTTAGATATTAGCTTTCGTTTTTTGCTTACGGTAAAATGAATCTAAGACCAGTTCGTATATGTTGATAATCTGCGTGCTCGTCAGCATGTTTCAGGGAATTGCGGCTGCGCCTTCAGATCGGTGCAATTATTCCATTAAAGAACATTCTAACAGTTTAGATAATGGGTGATGCCGCACCTACGCCAGGCTGCGGCAGGTCGCGTCGGTCACGTCGGCCATCAGGATATGGCGCACCACCCTTGCAGCTGAATCTCATCCGTCGTGCCTGGTTGACCCTGAAGAGGTAGACGTACCGGTCGAGGTAGCCGGATATCGTGGCGAGCACACGGTGCCACCAATCGAAGGCGGTCTTGTGGGTGACGCCGCACAGCTCGGCTGCCCGATGCCGACCATCTGGAATTGGACAGCTTCGCGGTCGAGGCATTTGGCGTCAGGGGGGGAGGCGGGCTACCGTACCATCTTTACGCCCTATGCCGAGCTGTGCCACTACGAGTTCACCTCGCGCGGCAGGGAAGAGGCCAACGAGGAAAAACTGCGCCGCTGGAAACGTGAGCAAGCACTGTTCATGCAGCGCTGGCCGGAGTTCTTCCTCGATGGCGACCCGTGGCTCGGACCAAACCTATCCTCCGAGAGCGAGTATTTCTCGGTCTAAGGCAATGGTTTTTAGGAAGTCCTTAACTTTCTTTCGCTATGAGCTTGGAAGAACGCAACGTTGGACTACCTACTAAGACAAATTACGAAAGTTCGATACTTCCGCGATATGTTTATACAGGCTTATATAACTCGATATTATCCGATATAGTCTACGATAGAAATATAAGCAATGATTGACTGTTAATCGATTCCCTAGGAAGGCGAACAAGTGAGCGTCACAGCATTCCATAACCCCTTTCGTCCCACTGCCGGCGCTGAGCCTCCGCGCATAATTGGTCGTGATGATATCGCCCTTGAGTTTACCGAGAGTTTGAATGCGGGAATTGGTGCACCTGCGAGGCTCATGCGCATTGCCGGGCCGAGGGGCTCCGGGAAAACTGTTTTGCTCTGCGACCTTAGGGATCGTGCGCGAGAGCTTGGTTGGAAGACCGCTATTGTCTCTGCCGGCCCTAACCTATTGCTGGACTTGAGGGATCAGATTGCTGATTCTTCCCTTGCGGCCAATGCTTCGGTCGGCGTAAACGCCGGCTTTGTTTCCGCGAAAGTCGATGTTGCACCTAAAGAGTCGAGCCTTAGAAAGTTGCTAAGTTCGGCAGCGAAGTCATCCAAGGGTCTTTTTATTGCCATCGATGAGGTTCAGGACGCCCCGATTGACGATATGCGTGCCATTGCGTCTACGGTTCAGCTTTTGATAGGGGAAAGAGTAGATATCGCACTTGCCTTTGCCGGTCTACCCGCCGGTGTTATGGATCTTATTAACGGCAAGGCGCTTACGTTCTTGCGTCGCGCCCTCCCCGAAGACCTGGTGCCTATCAACCAGGTGGAGGTGGCGCTCTCCATGGGTGACAGCTTTGTCGCGACTGGTTTGACCATAGAGGACGATCTGTTGTCGAGATCCGCAAAGGCCACTAAGGGCTATGCCTATCTGGTGCAACTGGTCGGTTACTCTATTTGGCAACGCGCCAATTTGCATCGTGCCAAAAGTACCATCGTGAGTGAGCGCGATGTTGCCGAAGGCATTGCGCTGGCAGAAGCTCGTTTTCACGATGTTGTTCACGAGCCCGCGATTTCTGGACTGGGGCTCAACGATATCAAATACCTTTTGGCCATGTGCGAGGATAAACAACAGTCCAAATCAGCCGAGATTGCTAAGCGCATGGGTAAAAAGACCAATGAGATCAGCTCTATTAGGGCCAAATTGCTACAAAGAGAGGTTATTCAGGCACCGCAGAGGGGTTACGTGCAGTTTGCCGTGCCGGACCTAGATATCTATCTGCGAGAAAATGCCGAGGACATTCTCGAACGGTTCTAAATCGAGGCGGTGGTGCATCCCTCGCGCTGACATGGACCATGGACGTAAAGCGCCACTCAGGCTGTTATAATTCCAGTATCTACGATTAATTAGGGCGAATGGATGTCTATGAAACGACTAAAGTGCTGCGTTGCATTATTTCTCTCCCTTGTATTTGGGCTCTCTGGCGTGCTCCAGCCTTTTGCGTTGTATGCCGAAACACTCGATTTGGCTCGGGAGCAGCCTAAGGTATCGCAGCCTGCGACCGAGAGCGCTTCTAACGCCTCTACGAATACGTCTGGCGATCAGGTGGAGAGCGATTCGGTTGCCCAGGACTCCTCGACGCCTGATTCAAGCGAGACCGCGGATGCCGAAGCAACTTCCGACGAGGATTCTAACAAGGGAGCAGACGAGGCTTCTGATGAGACGTCTGATGCGGACGTCGAGACCCCCCTCGTTGAGAACTCTTGGCGTTATGTCGACGGTTCCCTCCGCTCCGATCTTCCTGACGATTATGGCGCGAATGCAGATTTCGATGGCCGTGCAATGCACAGCATGCCTAAGGGCGCAACGGCGCAGGGAATCGATGTGAGCGAGCACAACGGAACCATTGACTGGCAGTCCGTGAAAGATGCCGGTATCGACTTTGCGATTCTAAGAGTTGGTTTTGCCGGTGATACAAGCGGCGGAAGGCTGGACAATTACTTTAAGCGCAACGTAAGCGAGTGCGAGCGTTTGGGAATTCCGTATGGTGTGTACCTTTACTCCTATGCGCGCAACGAGGATGAAGCCCAGGCCGAGGCGCGTTTGATGTTAAGTGCCCTTAAGGGTCATTCGCCCACCCTTCCCGTTTACTATGACTTGGAAGAGCAAAAAACAAATGCCGATGGTTCGCCCAAGTGGACGCCATTTAACGATCCCTCGAAGCTCGCATCGATCGCAAAGACCTTCTGCGGTCAAATTGCGGCAGCGGGGTATAAGCCCGGTATTTACGCAAACGTTAACTGGTTCAAGAACTACCTTACCGACCCTTGCTTTCTTTCTAGTGGCTGGAGCATCTGGACTGCCCAGTATTGGTACGGAGGCCGTTACGATGAGTGCCTCGGCCTTACTCCTGATGCCCCTGCCAAATATGATTGCTGGCAGTATTCTGCCCGTGGCAGCGTTCCCGGTGTAAGCGGTGACGTTGACGTTAACTATTGGTTTAGAGAGGGCCTGGGAGATCATTGGGAAAAAACTGAAGACGGCGTTTTTTATCTTTCTGCAGATGGCCAACCTTATAAGGGCGAGAGGCGCATCGGCGGCAAGTGGTACCACTTCGACGAGGCGACCGGCGCCATGTCGACCGGCTTCACGAAGCTCGAGTCCAAGACGGTGTACTACCTCGAGGACGGCCCCATGGCCTACGGCGAGAGGCGCATCGACGGCAAGTGGTACCACTTCGACGAGGTGACCGGAGCCATGTCCACGGGCTTCACGAGGCTGGCCTCCAAGACCGTCCTGTACGGCGAGGACGGCGCCATGCTCTACGGCCGCCAGGAGTACCGCGGCAAGGTGTACTACCTCGACCCCGCCGACGGCTCCCTGGCCTACGGCGAGAGGCGCATCGGCGGCAAGTGGTACCACTTCGACGAGGTGACCGGCGCCATGTCCACGGGCATGACCGACCTCGGCTACAAGACCGTCCTGTACGGCGAGGACGGCGCCATGCTCTACGGCCGCCAGGAGTACCGCGGCAAGGTGTACTACCTCGACCCCGCCGACGGGTCCCTGCGCACCTCCGGCTGGGTTTCGCTCGATTGCGATTCTTATGGATATTTGGGTTCTGATGGCTCGGTGTCATTCGTTAGGAAGCAGGCCCAGGATGGCTCTTGGTATTTACTTGACCTTGATGGTGTCATACTCAAGGGTTGGGTGCGTTGCGGGTCGGCTTCATTTTATTGTGACCCCAATACGGGCACATTGACTATTGGGCAACGTCTAATCGATAACCACTGGTATGATTTTGATGATTCCGGTGTAATGCAAATTGGGTTTGTCAAATTGACCGAGGGAACATCCTCCAAATGGGTTTATTACGGCGATGATGGCAAAATGCTCTACGGTGAGCAGCTTATAAATGGCCATTGGTACTACCTGAATAAAACCACAGGTGCGGTTACGTACGGTTGGCTATATCTCGATTCTGGTCAGAAGTGGGTCTAGTATGGCCCTGAGGGCGGAAATGGCCAGATGCGCTACGGTCACCAGATTGTAGATGGCGTCCAGCGCTACTTTGATCCCGTGACTGGCGCTTGCGATAAGATCGGTTACCAGAACCCTGCCGGTTATTTCCAGGTTTCAACTCGTTCTGTCAACATTCCTCATCTTGGGCAGGGGAAGTTCGGATACCGTACACCTTCGAGGATTTCTATTGCTGCAACAAGGCAAGATTGCATCAATGCAATGATTGCGCGTGCATATGATTATGTTGGAACTACTCCTTACATTTGGGATTATTCTTGCGCTCCGGGTGTTGGCATAGATTGTGCGGGACTCGTCATGCAATGTTTGTATGCAACGGGAATGGACCTTGGCAGATATACGCCATGGGATCATTACTACACCCCGGGCCACGATCATTATGCTAACGACATGTGGAACGACTCTCGATTTAAGCATCTCGATTTTTCTCAACGTCAGCGCGGTGACTTGATTTGCTATAACGGCCATATCGCAATTTATATAGGTAACGACCAGATTATCGAGGCCGCTTCGCCTAGAATAGGTGTGCGCATCCATAGCGTATATGTCGGTTATCCCATTAAGGGTGTGCTGAGACCGTTCGTGTAGCCGTCTTCAACTGTGAGGTTTTCTATCCCGGTTATTTAAACCTGCCATAAGATTGAATGGCCGTAAAGCGGATAAGGTAAATCTTGTTCAAACGTCAGATAATTCTTGGCAATTGTTGTGAAGAGCATTCAAAGCATCCGACTCAGGGGTGTTCAAAGCGGCGTTTTATATTCGTTCATTGATGGCAGTTGGCCTGCACTTTGCGGTTGTAGAACTACTCGCAGATCTCGTAGGGGACCCTCGGCAGCGGCCTTTCGACCTCCTCGAAGCACTCGGGCCGCGAGCCCTCCCTCTATTTCCTCGTAGGCGGGATTGAGCGCGACCTCGCCCTTTCGTGGATGCGGCCTGATGCCGGTCTTAAGATTGCCGGGCACGATCACGGGCGTGGAGCCGCCGAGGAACTCAAGGGCGTGCACGTGACAGCGCAGCCAGATATCCTGCTTCATGTCGAGTATCGGCTCGAAGTAGCTGTACCGGCTGAGGGGGCACACCACGAACAGGTGGACCTTGGACACCTCGCCGGTCACGGGGTCCACGAGCGCTATCGTGGACCCCGACCAGTCGGCCTCCATGTTTCGCCCGGCCTTGTGTCCCACTCGGCTGACAACGCTGCGCCGGACGGCGAACTCGCCGTAGCGCTTGTAGAAGCGGTCATAGGACATTGGGGGCTCGCCCGCGGCAGCGGCCGCCTTGGCGTTCTCGGAGTGCAGGAGCTTGAGCGCCACGTCCGTGTTCGCGAGCTCTCGGTGCACGCGGTCCCAGTCGGGATCGGGGTAGACGGGAACGACCGGGGTTTTATTCGGGAACAGCCTCCCGTAGACCTCGGAGTCCGTCATGCCCTCCGCGTCGTTCCATGTCAGGCAATGATTCCTTCGCTGCGTTGAGCACTTCCCTGACGCTGTGCTTGGATATGTTCGCCGCGCGGGCTATCGCGTTCTGCGACAGACTGGACGCACGGAGCCTGAGGGTCTCCTTGGTCCTTAACCTTCTTGCTATGCTGTACCTCCTTGGTCTCGGCTGTATGGACAGCAGTAACGTACCAGGGGACGATGCCTATAGGAATATCGGCGGTGCCGAACAACAGTACTCTGGATGTGAGCGGATGGTGCTTAAGCGCAATATCGCTGGCGTCAAAGAGGGCGATATCTCATTGAATTTCGCGTCATTTGCTATGCCCAATTGAAATAAGTGGATAATATATTGTTAATATTGCTTAATTTAAAATAGTTCGATTCTGGTAAAGGATAGTTCGTTTCTCTATCTGCCGATAAAATAGCTGATACCCAGTCGTTAGTGGCTTTTACGTCAATAAACGTTGTGGAGCTGCATATTTTACACTCTTGGCTAATTCCACTTGATAAAACGCAAGGTAGTCCATTGTATTGAGCCTCGAGAATCGCTAGGCTCAAGCCTTCGTAAAGAGAAGGATAAGCTATTACATCAAACGCAGAATAATAAGCCTGGACATCTTTCGTAGATTTTAGAAAAGTCACTTTTTCTGTAATTTCAAGGTCGTTAACCATCCTCCTTAAAAGATCTTCCTGTTTTCCGCTTCCTACGATCATTAGTTTGCTGCTACTCTTAGATTTAAGAAGTTCCGAGAAGATCAAAAGGAGTTGAGAGTAATTTTTTTGTTCTTCTAATCGACCAATTGATCCAATGAGTAGCTCGTCTTCTTTGATTCCGTATTTTGCCCGTGTTTCTATCCTTTTTTTTGCTGAGAAGGCAACCCTCTTGTCATCGACTAGATTGGGGATTACCTGATATTTGCTCTCCCCGTATAGATAATCCCCGGCTGATTTGGAGCAGGCCCAATAGTCAGTTGCGTATTCAGCTAGTGTTCCCCTGTTTATTCTGGAAAAAACCTTTGTGACAGGGTTGTTCGGCACACCGGCGTTATGCATGTGAATGATTCTCTGCGGGATGTTTAAGCTATTGGCAGCCAATTTAAGTAAGTCCAGATTCGATATATCGTTAATGTTCATCCAGAGAGTTTCATATTCGTTTTTGTGTTGGCTAGAAAACTGTCTAATCGATATGGCATTTTTAATCGGGTTTTTAATTTTAATGGGTATTGTGAAGACTCTATTATTTGGATTTTCGATTAGCCGGGTGTAAACGGCTGGGAATTCATAGCACAAGAAATCAAAGTGGCAGTCAGGCATTGCCGAGCAATAGGTGTCAATAACTTTTTCGGTTCCAGCTCTATTATTTGACAGACCCCATACAAGAGTTCGTTTCGTACTCATGTGTTATTCCTTATCGAGTTTCGAGGTGATTGATGCAACCGCTAGAAGATTGACCAGAAACGCAATTCCATACGACACGACGCCCGTTACATTTACTGCATTCATCCCTAGTTCGTGAATTAATGGAGTCGAGGCGCAGGAGGCTATAGCCAATGCGGCAAAGCCGGTAATTGCATTAATTTTGGTTTCTCTAATCGATAAAAGTAAATCAGAGGAGAAAAGGAAAAAAGCTGTCGTTGTTGTACATACAATCATGGGGGTTACTAGGTAGGCATGTTCACTCGCTTCTTCTCCGAATAGCAGCCTTAAGATAAAGTCTGCACTGGGGGAAAGGACGACAATGCTAATTACGCCCAGAGCGACTATTCCCAATATTGATATTCTGAGAACCTTCATGAAGCCTTTCTTATTTTTCTCCAGATAGTATTCAGCGAATTTTCCCATAAGGGGACCATATAAATAAGAAGCTCCAAGCTGGATTATTGCAAGAGGCGATGCTATAGATGAATACAGCCCGAGTGCCTCCTGGCCTAATAGGGATCCGAGCTGTTGTTTAGGTAATGTCATGACAGCTCCTGCTGCGACTGAAGCTAAAACAACAGATCCACATTCCCTGGTGAGTTCAGTAAATCTTTTAATATTAAAAATAGGGAGAATACTATCAAATTGTGCTGCTTTTGGAGCGTCATAAATAACTCCAACAAGTGCTGACGCGATAACCTCTCCTATAAGGGCTGCAGTTAGGTTTTGAGTAACAAAAAGTATGCTACAAAACGATACAAGTGTTGTGGCTGCTCTCGCTAGTAGTGATTTCCCGGCAATGTCGAGGCGATTTACTTTCTGATCCAATCCGTTAAGTACATCAATGATCTGCTCCGTTGTTTTAAATAGTAAGAAAACGAAGATCGGTGCCAGTGACTCAAGTGGGCATGTTGCAATTGAATATAATGTGCAGACAAATAAGGCTATTGCGCACGTAGTTAGTCGAAATCCCATGTAATCTCGGGTCGAGTATGCTTCGGCAACGTCTGATACTTGGTAAGTACGCATGCGAAAGAGCGCGAAGGGGGTAAAAATGTTTGCAATTGACATGGCCAATGCTAAATCACCGGCTACGCTGTAGTCGTGCGCTAGCCGCACTACGAGAATGGTGGTAAGCCATTGACATCCGAAATAAGCTAAAGACCCGAACGAATTCCATATCATTCCGACTTTGAGTTGACGGTCGTCAATAGTTTTTTGCATCAAGCCAAATCATCTCCTAAAATGGTCGTGAATCATTTTAATCGTTAGGTTTCAAATTGAGAAAAATATACTTAGTGTTCGATAAAATACCTTCATCCAAAGATGGTGGGCTTATTGCTACGTACGTTAATTTTGTTCAGGAGTTGTCTGATGAATACGAGATCGTTTTAGTTTCCGTGTTTAGAAGCGAGACGACTGATATTCCGGCATTTGCAAATGTCCAGGTCATGACGCTGTTGGATATTCCTTTTGATAATAGGTTTTATATGTTTCCCCATAACGCTATGAATGGGGATCTATCGGGGGCCGCTCTTGCTGTATTTAGTTCGTTGTTGTTTTTTCCCGCCATTCCTTTAGCCCGTTGTGCCTCTAGTAAGATTCTCAAAGACGGAGTTATTGTTGCCGTCGCTCCTTTATCTGCGGTCTTTCTTTCTTCAAAATTGAAATTTTATTTAGAAGTACACACTAATTTTGAATATTTTTGGGGCCGCAACTTATTAGGCCGTCTCCAGTCATTGATGATGGCAAAACCCGCCTTGACTATTTTTCGTAATAAAAGCGACGCAACGAAGGGGGCTAGACTGTTCAAGTCTTGTTATATGTATAACACCATAGACGCTTCGCAGATCGCATTTCATACAAATCGCGGTCGCGTCAACAATATGAAGGCCTTGTTTGTGGGTCGATTGGTTGAACAAAAGAATCCCTTGTTTCTGCTTAAAGTCGCCGCCATCGTTCGTAAGGTGCTCCCGTCATTTTCGCTGGACATTTATGGGGCGGGTCCTCTTGATGGGCAACTTAGGGCTCAGATTCAAGATATGAAGCTAGATGATTGTGTTCACCTTAAGGGCTTTGTGTCTGATAAGTCTATCTACTCCAATTACGACATGCTCTGGGTCTCCTCGATTAATGAAGGTTTTGGGTTGGTTATTGTTGAGGCTGCCGCCAATGGTGTCCCCACTATTTCTACTAGATGGGGGGATGCGGTCTATGAGGTTATCGAAGATGGGTCTTCTGGATTCGTTGCGGATTCAGTAACTTCTTTTGCAGATAAGGCCCTAGCGGTATTTCAGGACTCAAGTTTGAGAAATAACATGGGAAACGAAGCCTATCAAAAATATAGGACAGACTTTTCGCAAGAGAGGCACAAAGAAAACTGGATTAGGCTAATCAGCGAATATTGATGGTGAAGGATAGGACATCAGATGATAATCCCTGAAATCAGCGTTGTGGTTCCTTGTCACAATTCTATTCGCACGCTTGATAGATGTTTCGACTCTTTGAGGGGCCAATCGTTTAATAAACCTTATGAAATCATTTTTGTAGATGACTCTTCAGAAGATGGTACTTTTGGCAGACTTCAAAGTTATCGCGCTCGTTACCCTGATTTCGTAACTGTGGTTAGATCTTCGTGTCGAGGTGCTTGGTCCGCGCGAAAGACTGGGATTGAAGCTGCTCGTGCTGATTTAATTGCGTTTCTTGACAGCGATGATGAAGCGAAGCCTTGCTTTCTTGAAAGTCTGTACAAGTCGATTAAAGATTCAGGGTCTGATTTGGTTGTCTGTGGATTCGAACGAGTTCGAGTTGATGATGGTGTTGTCTTATCAAGGGAATTCTGCAATCAGCGGGATACCATTTCCATCAATTCCGATCCTGGAGCAATTTTATCTATAAATCCTGCTCCTTGGAATAAACTATTTAAGAAGGCTTTTCTATCTAATGCCTTTGATTTTCCTTATAGTCCAGTCATGTTTGATGATTTGTGTCTACTACTTCTCGCTTTATGCGAGGTAGATAAGGTTTCTTTTGTCGACGAGCCGCTAGTTAGTTACTTCGTATCCTCTAATTCTACGATTAATTCGCTCGACATGAGTCAGGTCAGGGATGGAGCCCAGGCTTTTAGCACCGCTGCTAAGAGTGTCATTTCTCATATCGATATCTCTTCCAAACAGTCTTATGTTGATGCGCTTTCTGCTATGGCTTTTATTCATCTGGGCGTATCTATGACCCTTCGTCTTTCTTTAAACGGTTTGCTTGACAAAGATGCAAGCTATGAAATTAAAAAGTTATTAGATGTTCAATTTCCCTCGTGGAAAAGAAATCGCTATTTTAAATTTGCATACTGCCTTTCACATGGAGGCATATATATCAAAGCTTATTTGTCATATATTATGTATCGAATTGGTCTGATTTCTTTGTTTTTAAGGGTGTACCGGTTAATAACGGAGTCCATAAATATTGATATCAAGTGGTAGGGGTTCATGGTTTTGGGGTATTTAAAATAAACTATTGAATACCTGCTTGTCGTTGCACTTTGCGTGACTATTTTTCCTATATCCACTTATGGAGATGATGCAGTTGATTTAAATAATGACTCTAATCTCGTAAACGATGATTTGGCAGACGTTCGTCGCTCGTCAGATTTGGACTTTTCGTCTGCTTCGATTGGAACTTACAATTCATCACCGTCTAATTCTGATAATCTCGAGCTGGGGGCAATTGGATCCGAGACTAGCGCTCACGATGCCAACTCAAATGATGGATGAATTATAAAAGGCGGCGATAAGTTCTAGATGTTTACTTGAATTTGGTTCCTATATATGATTGGAAATGAGATAGGACTGGGCTTTCGTTCATAATCGGTCCGTAATTAGATGTCAAACACTTGTTCAAATGGTATAGGTATATCCTAAAGCAAGATGTAAATTCGGGGAAACCACGTCGATGTTGATTACGCGCGCTAAAATTAAACAATGAAACTAAGATATCGAGAATGGATTTGCGTGTCCCATAGTCCAAGAACTCTTGTTGCCATTCCGGCATTTAATGAGGAAGATTGTATAGAAAGCACCATTTTCGAACTAAGGCAAGTTGCGCCTGAGTTCGATTTTGTTGTCATTAATGACGGGTCTCATGATCGCACGCTTTCCATTTGCAAGAATATCGGCTGCAATATCATTAATATGCCTATCAATTGTGGGCTCACAGTTGGTTTTCAAACCGCCGCTCGCTACGCTGTCGATCGTGACTATGACTATATGGTTCAGTTTGACGCCGATGGGCAGCACAGACCTGAATATATTGTCAAGCTTGTTAATGCGGCCCTTGCCAATAACGCAGATATTGTGATTGGTTCGAGATTTTTGACCGTTCGTAAGGATAAGTCACTTCGAATGGTCGGGTCTCGTATGATTACGGTTTTGATTAAGATTCTTACCGGCACGAGAATCAGCGATCCTACATCTGGATTCAGGCTCTTTAAGCGTTCTGTCCTTGAAAAATATTATTATGACAATGCGCTCAATCCCGAACCCGAAACGATTGCGTTGTTTTTAAAGCAGGGCTACTCCATATCCGAAGTTCAGGTCGAAATGCGCGAACGTCAAGGAGGCGAGAGCTACTTAAATCCGGTTAGGTCCATACAGTATATGCTCCGGGTGTTTGTAACGCTTCTTATTGTTCAGTGGTTTAGGTGATGGCTGTGTCTTTATCACTCCGTGTTGTGTTGATTGGCAGCGCTGCTGTTGTTTTGCTTTTTGTAGTTCGAAAGCTTAAAAAATCCCAGATGCAAGCTTTAGATTCACTATTTTGGCTATTGTTTAGCTTGAGCTTCCTGATCATGGGCATTTTTCCGGGAATAGCAATTTCTTGTTCAAAGTTTTTTGGATTTGTCTCTCCTTCGAACTTAGTGTTCTTATACGTAATTGCTGTTCTTGTTGTGCGTGACTTCTGCAACTCTCTTCGTTTGGCAAGGTTAGAGGAAAGATTAAATTCTCTTGTTCAGGCCGTTGCTTTAGAGAAATAGCAAATACGTTTATTATTTTCGATTATTGAGATAGCTATGAGTAAATAACTTTTGCTAGTCTAAGCGCCACCGCCTCTATTCTTTGGTTTTTCCGTGGGCCATACTGCAGAGATCGGTAGTGTCGAGAAAGTTGGTGTAGCACTCGATTTGAAGCGAGTCGGCCCGGCGTTCTGGAGCCTGGAACACGGTTGATATCCTGTGCCGTCTCGATTCTGTCCGCAAGCTCGGGGCCCGATTCGATTATCTTCCTGGCTTCCGCATCCAGCCGCGCCCAGTCGACCATCCCGTCGATCCCGCGCGTGCGGCCCTCGTTGTAGAGCTCGCTCATCTTTGCCTCCGAGAAGTACCTTGACTCCTACCACATCTCGTCCTGCTCGCACATGACCGCGCCGGTCATGTGCGCCAGTGAACCCGTGGAGGGGAACATCTTCACGACGCGCGGCCCGCTCTTTATCTCTTGGTTGTTCCGCTCCTGGACGTTGTTGGCGCGCAGTCACTTCCAGTGGGTCGGCGGAAAGCCGAGGTAGGCCAGAGTGCCGGGGTCGGCCTCCTCCAGCACCGCCGCCGCCCTCGGGCAGCACCCCTCCAGCATGTCGCACGCCGCGTGGTACATGGTCGTCTCGGTGGCGGCGTCGCGCCCGCGGAACACCTGCGACACGATCCATGAGATTGAACTTCGCCATTCTTCTGGATGCCAACCTGCATGCTAGTATAATGACAGCAGTTTATTTTTTTGTGTACCTTTAGCTTCTCGATTTTAAGGATTTCTATGACAAGTTCCATAAGATGTAAGCCTGTACTTGTTTTGTTTGCCGTTTTTTTCGCATTCTATTCAGTCTATTGGTATCTAAATAATCCGAGATTACTTGTACTGCTTACAATTATCATTTCGTTGATTCTAATTCTTGGCCTTTGCGCTGCATATGTTAAGGAATACCATCGTCTTAAAAGTGAATGGGTATTCTTGGCGCTGCTTATAGCATTTCTAATTATTTTTATTTTTATCTTTCCTCCGTTTACGGTTCCGGATGAAGGTCATCATTATTTTTCAACTTATTGGTTGGTTGATAGTCTTCCATTTAATGCGCATGTGACAAATGATGGTGGTTTTCTAGTACGGGATATCGACCTTCTCCTTTATAAGGTTCGCCAGAGTAACGCCATTGATTCCTCTTCTTTTGATTCGATTATTCATAATTTTGCTCTGTTTGAGAATGCGAAGTGGACTCCGACCAATGAGTTCTCATTTGGCGTCGGTGCCGAGAACGTTACTGCGAAAATAGGATCTATCGTTGGGCTGCAAATCGGTCTGTTTTTGGGCCTTGGTGCCTATCCTGTGTTCTACATGGGACGCATTGGTTCGGCTCTGGTTTTTTGCTTTTGTGCGTTCCAGGCATACAGGATTGCACCTAAGGGCAAATCGGTTATTGTTTTTGTTTCGCTGCTGCCTATGACGCTTCACTTGGCTGCTTCATACTCTTATGATTCAGGAATTATTGCGTATTCGCTTTTAGTATTTGCTTGTCTAATGCGCGGTTTTTTTGGAGAGCAGAAATCAATAGGTTGTAAAGAAATCGTCATTTATTTAATTATTTCGGCGTTTTTGGCTCCGTGTAAGGTTATTTATTCCGGGCTGATATTGCTTGGTTTGTTTGTGCCCCTTTCGCAGTTCAAGAATGTGAAAGTCGGACGTATTGGTAAGTGCATACTGATCTTTGCTGTTGTAGCCTCCGTTCTAGTGCTGCGCCTAGCATCACTTAGCACATTGGTGTCTCAGTCTTCAGATGCCCATCGTGGTCAAGAGGTCGGGCGGTTTTATACGCTCAGCGACATCATCATGCATCCAAAGAATAGCTTCCAGGTCTTTTTTAGGACATTCGATTCCCTTGGAGATTTTTATTGGGAATCCGCCTTAGGCTATTCGCTTGGATGGCTCCAGGGAAACTTGCGGTTTCCAGCCTTTTTTATGATTCCTTATTTGTTGTTTGGGTTTATTTGTTGTTTGGATTCCGAAGATGAGCCCTCTTTCCTCAGCCCCATTTGTTCTGTTCTGTTTATTATCGCTTTTGCTTTGGCTGCACTCGGTTCTATCGCATCTATGTGGCTGGGTTGGACGTTCAATTACGAGAATGTAATACAGGGCGTTCAGGGTCGATATTTTTTGCCTGCTCTACCTGCATTGTTGTTTGGACTAAGAACTCGCTTATTTAGATTCAATTCATCATCAATTATCTTCATTACTTTAGGCATGTGTCTAATGAACTGTTTGTATCTCATTCGCTTTATTAGTGTTGCAAGTTGTCTGTAGGTCCCTTATGCGTAGAGTGGCCTGGGTTATTTCGCCCCCGACAAAAGGTTCAGGTGGTTTTAGGACCATCTGTTCTAAAGCTCTATATTTAGATCAGCATGGATTTGAGTGCCATTTTTTCATTCTTCCTGGTGCTGAGTCCTATAAGAGTGCCAATCAGGTTGCAAAAGAAATTAAAGACTGGTTTGGGTATGAGCCAAAGACTGTAAACGTTGTCGCCTCTATTCCCGATTGTTTTGATGTCGTAATTGCTACTGCATGGAATACTGCTGAATACGTAGCAATGCAGCCGACTTTAACAAAACTATATTTCATTCAAGATTTTGAGCCCTGGTTTTATCCAATGGGGGAGAACTATCTTCGGGCTGAGCAAAGCTATCGACTTGGTTTAATGCCAATTACCATCGGTAGATGGTTGTCCATGAAAGTATCGAAGTATTATTCCGACCCTGTCCCATATTGTGATTTTGGTGTTGACACGAGTCTGTATGCTCATGGCGATTGCAGGCGAGATCCTAAATCTGTTTGTGCGATTTTCCAGCCAAATAAAAATCGCCGTCTCTCTGGCATGCTTCTAGAAGCCATTCATTTGGCTTGCCGCTTTGATAAGAGTCTTAACTTTAAACTGTTTGGGTGTGAAAGCCGACTTAATATCGATAAGAGTCGTGTTGAACAGCTTGGCGTTTTGACTATATCGGAATGTGCAGAGCTTTATGCAAGTTGCTCGGTTGGAATATCCCTAAGCGCAAGCAACCCGTCGAGACTTCCTTTTGAAATGTTGTCTTCTGGGCTTTCTGTTGTAGAAATACTTGGTCAAAATACTGACTATGATTTTAATTATGGAGGAATGCACTTTGCCGAACCGAGTGCCGAGGGGATTGCTTCAGCACTTCTGCATGCTTTAAATAACCCTACTACCGCATCTATACCGATGTGTTCAAATGATATTGAAAATCAGATGTTTTTGGACGCCATGTTGGAATATCTAAATGGCGATCTTACTGTCACTAAAGCTCCGATAAAGAATATGAATAGCGTAGTCCCTATTGATAAAGACCTATATAGGTTATCGCATGAATTTAAGAGTAAGAAGTATCAGATTGAGGCGGAAGCCCAGCAGCCTATCTATTCAAATCATGTGCGATTAGTCATGAACTTCTCTGACGTTTTTGAAGAAACAGGGGAATATCGGGCTGCTTGTTGGTTGAAGCCTGATCAATCTGATTTACAGTGGCATTCTTTTTCGGTGATTGACAACTGTCTTACTGCAGATATAGATATTCCGGAAATCGATAGCGAATCTTTACTGCGTATTCACTTATACGCATTTGGGTGCATGCCTGACAAGCCTGTGTTTATTGGTGAAATAACCCAATTGCTATGCGTCCAGTCGTGTTCCGAGTCGAGTCTTTATACTCGTAAGATTTCGTTTGGTAATTACGGGGTCCAAATTGAGTTTAATTACAGTCGTTCATGTCGTATTGAACCTACGACACCCTCAACGATTTCGAGTTTAAAGCGTTTTTTTAAACATAAATAAGCTATTTGATTGTCTTTTATTGTAAAGAGGGGAATCGGGCGATACCACGATTCCCCTCACACCTTTTCATAAATTCTGGTATGCTTCACGCGTTTGAAAATTGCTTGACATCTTTTACAGATGATAATAGCGATTTCCAGGTTCTCCCACGCTGAAATTTGGATTCATATAAGGATCGCCTTCGACGTAATACTTAGCCCAGCGATAATTCATGTACGCGACCTCTTTGTGGAAGCGAATCTGCTTCTCCGTATTGTTTTCAACGCCTCTGGAAATCGACTCGTAGTGATAGAGCTCAACTTCGGGTGTGTATACGATCAGGTCGTTGATCTCACGCAGCTTTAAGCAAAAGTCAACATCATTAAATGCAACTTGAAGCTCTTCGGTGAAACCTCCGACTTTCTCATATTCGCTACGCTTGGTCATTATGCAAGCTGCAGTGACGGCGCTGAAGTCTTGTTGTGCATCGTTGAGTGCAAAGTAGCCCCAGTTATCCTTTGGCATGCTTTGGCAAAGATGTCCTGCCACGCCACCAGTGACGCATAGGCCCGCATGCTGAATGGTGTTATCGGGATAGTAGAGCTTCGCGCCGACTGCGCCAACATCTTCACGTGCGCAGATGCCAAGCATAGTCTCAATCCAATTGGACGTAATTACCTCGGTATCGTTATTCAACAGCAGGAGATAGTTGCCTTTGGCGTGAGCAACGCCAAAGTTCATGAGTTTGGAGAAATTGAATTCGTGCTCCCAAGTTACAAGACGAACGATATCAGGAAATTTTGCTTGCAACTTATCGTAGTAATCGAACGTCGCCTTTTCTGTGCTGTTGTTTTCGATTATGACAAGCTCGTAATTGTCGTACGTTGATTTCTCAACAATTGACTTAATGCAGTTGTCCAGAATGTCGGCGTGGTCTTTAGTCGGGATGATAATTGACACGAGTGGATGGGAATCTGGCACAGCGTAGGTTACTTTATATGTAAAGGGACGACGCACTTGTTCGACCTTCGCATTGAGCCCAAGCCTGTCCAAATGACTCTGGACCGCTTTGATACCTGCGATAGTGGCATACGGCTTACTATCGGCATTTGCTGCGGTGGAGGTCTCGCTTAGGCGCCAGTGATATAGAACCCTTGCAACATGATGAACCTTCCTTGCCTTTTCCACGGCGCGGAGAGTCAGATTATGGTCCTGTGCTCCATCGAACTCTTTCGTGTTCGGTTCTAGAGTATCAAGCAGAGACTTACGGATGGTAAGCATATGGCAGATATAGTTATTATTTCTGAGCAGATCGATATTGAAATCCGGTTTAAAGAACGGCTGTGCCAGCTTTCCATCGGGCATGAGTTTGTCTTCGTCGCAATAAAGAAGATCGACGTCATCGTTGTTTTCAATTGCCTCGGCATATGAGAACAACAAGTCCGGTTCAAGAATGTCGTCATGGTCAAAGAAGCTAACGAAATCACCCGAAGCGATGGCAACGCCGGCGTTTGTGTTTTCGGAAATGCCCTTATTCTCGGTAAGGTTAATTGATTTAATTCTGTTGTCGTGGGCCGTCTCCTGCTCAACGCGATCCTTTAGTTCCTGATTGTCGGGACTCGCATTAACCAGGATGAGCTCCCAGTTTGCATAAGACTGGTTTTTTACGGATTCGGCCATATCGTTAAAAAACGGAATGGGCGTGTTGTAAAGAGGGACGATGATGCTGAACTTCGGAGCGCAGTTGAAGACGATTTTTCTCTGCTTCTCCAAAGCACCGATGGTCGCCTTATGTTCCGTGAACCATTCGGGGTATTCAGGATCAAACTGAGCATGGGTAAAGAGAAAGTTGGTCTCCTCAAGAAGCGAGCCTAATTTATCGGGCGTCAAGCAGTCAAATGCGCTGAATGATGGGTGATTTTGATCGTCAATAACAAAGTAGTAGCGATCGAACGCCTTTGGCATGCGAATCGAGAGCTGCGTTTCAAGTTGCTTTTTCTCAGACGTAAAACCAACACTCGTTACGTTCGATCCGAAATCGACTATGTTCAACTTAACTTCTTTAAGGGCTCGATCGAGACAACGAAGTTTGATTTGCGAGTCGCAGCGATACGGCGTCCTTACCGTGCATCTAAGGATATAGTCGCTTGAATCTTCGATGCACTGCCAGAAATCAATCGTTGCCATGTCAAACTCTGAAACGTCATCGTAGTTTCGGAGTTTGCTGCACATGTCGGGTTTAATTTTGTAGTTAAGGCGAGACTCCCATTTTATATTCTTGCAATTGAGCGAAAGGGAGTCGCCGCTCAGGGTGCGACCGTCTTGGCCGATTTCGCTAAACTCAATTTTGATGGTGCGAGCATCGGGATCGGGGACGACAAGGACGTATGAGCTCGAATCGCAGCTATTGTCCCGGAATTTTAGGAGGGATAAAGGTAAACAGCGGTTATCGTCTGTAGCCGCTTGGGCTGTTACGCTGGAGCCTTTATGAATGCCTTCAATCTTAAGCTGCTGGTAAATTTTCCAGTTTCCTCTGCATACTCCGGTTGTTTCGACTCGCATTGTTTGCCTTTCGTTTGTTGGACACTGCCCATTGTACTTTTCCATTTCATGTCTCGCTATAAATGCAAAAGGAGTTCCGTGATTTCTGATACGTTTCCTGCTGAATTTGAGTACCGGTTAAGAGACATGTCTCTGCATTCCTATATACTCTTTTGTAAATTACGGACAGAATCCGCTCTGAGCGGCAGGGCTAAACCAACTTGTAAACCTTTCATCGTCTAGTAATACTCGTCCTATTGTTCGTTATGTTGAAAGCGATATATGCAGCATATCTACGGCTTCACCTATCTGATGATGATTGTGTACCGCGTGAGGTCTCTTCTTCGACGAGTGTTGAAGTCGGTCATGGTGTTTTATTCAGACGTTTATTTCGGAGAAACTAATGGCACGCATTAATCAATGGGCTCAACTTCTTAAAGCTTCTATTGGTTCGCATAAGATTGGCAAAAAATCGAATGGCGTTAAAGAAGAGCGCTATCTCCTTTTGGATACGGCTATGGGAAGCGAGAACTCTGGTGACCATGTGATCATGGATGCCTGTGGCTGTATCGCGGACCAAATTTTTGGCGGTGAGTTGCCCCATGTGGCAACTCACTATTATTCCAAAGAGCTTGAAATGTATCCTGAACACGTAAAGCTGTTGTGCGGCACCAATATTCTGTATACGCATATGGCCGATCAGCGGCAATGGGCGCTTGCCAAGCGGTTGGTTAATAATAGAAATGTTGTTTTGTTCGGCGTGGGCATGTCTGACATTGGGGTGGACGATGCCATCGACGCCTATACAAAGATGTTCTATAAAACCTTGCTATCCGATGAATATCTTCATAGCGTTCGAGATGAAATGACTAAGAAGAGGCTTAACTCCATTGGCATAGAGAATGTTCTTAATACCGCATGTCCGACCATGTGGTCGTTAACCCCATCTAAGCAACTCGAGATTTCCTCTAAGCGTTCTAAAAACGTTGTCACGTCAATTACCGATTATTGTTTCGATGCGGAACGTGACCGTAAGATGCTGGAATTGCTGTCGTCGGAATACGAAAAAGTAACGATCTGGATTCAAGGAAGCCATGATGTTGATTGGTGCCTTGACCAAATAGTCGATTTGAAGCAATTTAATGTCATTGGCCCCAATATCGAAGACCTTAATCGTGTTATCGCAACCGAGGATTTCGATTATGTTGGGACGCGTCTCCATGCGGGAATTCGCTGCTTAAACGGAGGACATCGCTCCTTAATCATTGCAATTGATAATCGAGCCCGTCAGATAGGTGAAGATACAGGACTCCCCGTTCTTGAACGTGAGGACGGTTATCTTCATAAATTGGCAGATTGGGTAAACAATCCCGTTAAGACGGAGATTGATCTTCCCTGGACGAACATCAATAAATGGAAGAATCAATTTAGTTAACTATATTCCCGGGGCATTGCGTTTCTTATGGTTCAACGTGTGGGTCCCATGGCTTTTCTCTGGTAGTTCGACCTATATGACTTCAGGGAATATCGCAGTGTTCCTCATATCCGTTGTGTCGTCTCTACGGGTTGTTCTCCTGTTGTTGTCCATCAATTGCTTCTTTCGTTAATATTGATATGGTTTGGCGAAATAAGATTTCAAAGTCTTATTAATCGCTCGAGTTATTTCTATTTCGATTGCGGAGGACAGTTCATCATGAAAGGCATCATCCTCGCCGGCGGGTCCGGCACGCGCCTGTACCCGCTCACGCTCGTGACCTCCAAGCAGCTGCTGCCGGTCTACGACAAGCCCATGATCTACTACC
>OLOZ01000703.1_pt1 | contig 27784 bp, 19 predicted proteins | sample 1673021 | NCBI WGS metagenome assembly OLOZ01 (sample SAMEA3136747, study PRJEB25190) | human gut metagenome | biome: human gut; feature: human-associated habitat; material: faeces | place: Austria | collected 2013 | reverse complement strand
CTTCCGCGTCGCTCCATTCCTTGCACAGCTCGTTCATGCGCTTGACGATGGACAGGGCGAATTCCTTGCCTTCCGGATCCCAGTCGTGGTCGCGCATCCAGTCCTTGCCATAGAACACGCTGGTCGCCTCATACAGGCCGATGTAGCCGAGGGACACGGTGGCGCGTTCGTTGCGGAACAGCTGATCAACGCTGTCGTTGGCGCCGAGACGGCCGAATGCGCCGAAGCGGAACAGGGTCGGGGCGTTGACCGGAGTGGCCTGCTTGCAACGCATGATGCGGAACTGCAACGCCTGATGGGCGACGGTCATGCGCTCGTCGAAGATCTTCCAGAAGCGGTCCTTGTCTCCGTGGGATTCCAATGCGATGCGCGGAATGTTCACGGTGACCACGCCGAGGTTCATGCGGCCGTCCTCGACATCCTTGCCGGTCTTCGGGTCGATCCAGCCCTGCAGGAAGGAACGGCAGCCCATCGGCGCTTTGAAGGAGCCGGTGATCTTCACGATGTTCTCGTAGAAGATGACGTCCGGGTACATGCGCTTGGTGGCGCATTCGAGGGCCAACTGCTTCAGGTCGTAGTTCGGGTCGCCCGGATCGGCGTTCACACCGTGCTTGATGGTGAAGACGAGCTTCGGGAAGATGGCGGTGTGATGCTCGGAACCGAGGCCGCGGATGCGGTTGAGGAAGATGGCGCGCTGGATTTCGCGCGCGAACCAGTCGGTGCCGAGACCGAAGCCGACGGTCACGAACGGGGTCTGGCCGTTGGACACACGGTTGGAGTTGATCTGGTATTCCATGGTCTGCATGGCGTCGTAGATGGCCTTGCGGGTCTGGATCTTCGCCCAGATCTCACGCAGCTGCTGCAGACGGTCGGACGTCTTGTCGAACGGCTCGTCCATCGGCAGTGCCGGACGATCCTTTTCGAAGTGCAGGCGCTTCGGCTCGACGGCCTTGGCCATGCGCACCTGACGTTCGGCGATCTCGATCGGCAGATCGTCGGGCATGATCTCGTGGGCCTGCTCAAGGAACTTGTCGTAGTCCTTCTTGGCGTATTCGGCGAAATGCTCGTCGGCGCGGTTGGCGGTCTGTCCGCCGTACTGGCTGGAGGCCACGTCCTTCATGATCTGGGTGATCTGCGTGGCGGCGATGGAGATGCTGTTCGGCGAACCCATCGGCGCGTTGCCGAGGGTGAAGCCATTGGCCAGCATGTCCCAATAGTTCGGCAGCGAGCAGTTGGACTGCGCGGTGAACGGCGAGTAATCGGCGTCGTGGAAGTGGATGTCGCCCTTCATATGCGCGTTGGACACCGCATCCGGCAGCATGGAGAAGGCGGACGCCTTGGACACCGCGCCGGCCAGCAGGTCACGCTGGGTGGAGTAGACGTTGGAGTCCTTGTTGGCGTTCTCACGCACCAGAGCCTCGTCGCGGTCCACCAAGCGGCGCACGGCCTCGTTGATGTCTGTGGCCTTGGCGCGCTCGATGTCCTTGTTCAGACGGTAGTTGGTGTAGGTGCGGGCCACGTCGTACAGATGATCCTCGATCAGCCCATGCTCCACGAGGTTTTGGATGTCCTCGATCTTCGCCGGACCATTGTAACGGTCCTTGATTTCGGCCTCGACCTGATTGGCGATGTCGCGAATCAGCCGTTCCTCCTGAGGACCGATTTTCTTGTCGAGGTCGGCGAAAGCCGATTTCACCGCGCTGATGATGTTGATCGGATCGAAATCGACCACACGCCCGTCGCGCTTCTCGACAAGCACCTTGACCATTTCCGGCGCGTTCTCGGTTTCGGTCGCAACGCCTTCCAGAGTCTGGGTTTCCATGTATATTTCCTTTCCGGGCCGGACCCATCCGGCCAGGTTTCATGCTTCGTCCGCATGCCCGTTCGTATCTACAGATGCACACTCTACGCCAAGGTCGGCACTAAATGTAGTGTCACCACGCCGCTAGAGAAACTATATATTCTACTTTTGGCGAGATTTCGCCATTTTGTACCTTGTGTGACAAAAGTAACGATTTCATCTCGGAGTGTCGTTTTGACACAGCCCCACACACCGTACTATCTTCACGCACGGAGCATTCGCAACACTCGAACATATGTTCCATTTGTCCGCAAGATGATGGAATCTTGACTTATGACTTGGAACCCGGATTACAACCCACCGACGGCGCAGCGGACGTCGAAGCCGCTGCCCCGTCTGGCGTCGGAAACCACCGCCGACAACCCTTGGCCGGTGAGCCTGCTCAGCGAGAAGTTCTACACGGCGGTCGAACGTTGGCCCTCCGTATGGGTGGCCGGGCAAATCACGCAGATCAACACGCGTCGTCAGGGAAGCGCCTACATCACGCTGCGCGACGACCAGCAGGACATCGCTATGGAAGTCAACGGCTTCGGACGGTTCGCCGCGGCGGCGGCGCCGTTTGTGCAGGGCGACCGTGTCATCATCCACGGCAAGCCGAACGTGTGGATGAAGCGCACGTCGCTGTCGTTGCGCGGCGACGCGATCATCGCGGCCGGCGCGGGCGGCAGTCTGAAGGCCATGATCGACGAGCTACGCAAGAAGCTTAAGGGAGAAGGTCTGTTCGACGCCGATCGCAAGAAGCCGTTGCCGGAATTTCCGCATTGCATCGGCTTGATCTGCGCGCCGCAGGCACGTGCGGAAGGCGACGTCATCACCAACGTGCGTCTGCGTTGGCCCGTCGTCGGCTTCAAGGTGACGCATGTGCACGTGCAGGGCGAGCAGTGCCCGTCGGACGTGGTAGCGGCCATCCGGCAGCTGGATGCCGATCCAGATGTGGATGTGATCATCGTGGCGCGTGGCGGCGGCGCTTTCGAAGATCTGATTGGCTTTTCCGATGAGAACGTGGTGCGCGCCGCGGCGGCGGCCCACACTCCCCTGATTTCCGCCATCGGGCATGAGGACGATTGGACCCTGCTGGATTTGGTGGCCGACCTCAGGGCCTCCACGCCGACCGACGCAGCGAAGAAGGTCGTGCCGGACGTGCATGAGCAGATGCAGCTGATTCAGGTGAACCTGGACCGCATGCGCGTGCGCATCGACGCCACCGTCTCCAACGAGACCAGGCTTATCGAAGGCTACGCGAACCGTCCAAGCCTCACCCAGCCGCTCACCATGTTGGAACCGCATCAGCGTTTCCTTGATGACGCACGCACAAGAATGCGGATCGGTCTGACCCGTATTCTTGACGACGCGAGCCTGACCATCGAGAAAGCGCACGCGTCGCTGACCGCGCTGAGTCCGCAATCCACGCTTGACCGCGGGTACGCGGTGGTGCAATGCGCCGACGGGCATGTGCTTGACGACGCGGACAAGGTGAAGACGGGCGACCAGCTGACCATGACCTTGAAGCACGGCATCGTCGTGTCTGAAGTGAAAACCGTAACGAAGGAGTAGCACATGAGCAACGAAGCAGCACCGGCATCCAGCCTGACCGACAAGGAACGCGAAGCAATCGCGCAGATGCCATACGAGGAGGCGCGCGACAAGCTCATCCAGGCCGTGCAGGCGTTGGAGGCGGGCGGCCTGAACCTCGACCAGTCCATGCGGCAGTGGGAGATCGGCGAGGCGTTGGCCAAGCGCGCGCAGAGCCTGCTTGGCGAGGTCCGAGCCAAGCTCGACGCCGCGCAGGCAGAGCAGGCCACCGCGGCCAACACCGCAGGCACGCAAGACAATCTGGCCTGAGCATCCGTCGCGGCACAGCCGCTCCCCTCACCTACGGACGTTCCACCGGAACGTCCGTCAAACGGCTTGAGCCCGAACAATCAGGTCCGATTACCCGTCATGTCGAGTCCATATTGTGTGTACAATGGTGACTCGTTGCCTCAGTAGCTCAGTGGATAGAGCACTTCTCTCCTAAAGAAGGTGTCGTAGGTTCGATTCCTATCTGGGGCACTTTTTCATATCCCCGTACATTGTCGGCGCGCATCGCCATCGGCAGCATCCAAGATCAATCGCACGTCCGCAATCCGGACAACACCATCTCACCGCCACCCTCCAGCACAGGCACAATGACCCTCCCTCTGTTATAGTGGCAAACGGATACTTAAGCGGTTGAGTGAATGTATCCAAAAGGTTCCCCCTTCTGCTATGGAAGCATCGGAAAGCAACCGCACAACCCATACATCACCTTTGGAAGACCAAGGGATCAGCATGCAAGACATACCATATTTCTCTATTGTGGAACGGCTGGCGCACACGAATCCGGTAGGACAGTTGCCCGGACCGCTCTCCTACAAGCTGCTCGACCAGTTCACCATGCCGATGCTGCCCACAGAACCGCAATGCACGAACGTCATCGCCTGCATCTGATATTCGAATAACATGCCGGTCGTCACCGTCTAGCCACGGGCTTAGCCGACCCGCACAATCGCCAGCAGCGCTTTGTGGTCGCTGCCGTCCACTTTGACTGTGCGCACCTGTCCGGCCTGCATGCCGGAATCCAGTACGATATGGTCGATTCCGGCGAACGACGGCACGTAATCGACATTCGCAGGCCATGAGAATTTCAATCCCTCGCCGGCCTGACGGGAGGCGTCGGAGAAACGGTTTCCCAGAATGTTGCGGAACGGCGTATGGTCGTACGTCGCGTTGAAATCACCCATGAAAACGTACCGTCGGCTAGTGTCGAAACGTAGTTTCGCCAGTTCGTCGAGCGACCGCTTCCACTGCTGCCAGTAATCGTTCGTCGGCGACGTGGTATGCACGGATACGAAACGCACCTGCGTGGCTCCCCCATTGAACGAAACGGTGCCGCCCGGCATGAACGACGCGCTCGAATCGACATCGTCATCGGAAGGGTCGTCAAGCGGACTCGCCGACCAAAGGCCGTTGCCGTACACGCCGTCCGAACTCGACACCTGCGCATAGGGCAGATACGAGGCGATGCCGGCACGGTTCAGATCGTCCACGAAAGCGTCGGTCGTCTCCTGCAACGCAAGCACCTCGACGTGTTCGCTGCGCACCAGATCCACGATCTCACGCGCATCGGCGCGCCCTTTGTACACATTGCACGTCATCAGCCGCGCGTAGCCGTCATCCGTGTTGACGGTTTCGCCGGACGCCGCCGCGACTGCGGCACGTGGCAGTTTCGAAGGCTGGTAGAAGAACGGATACTGCCAGAACGCCTGCAACGCAATCACCAGAACGGCCATCACGATGGACACCGTACGTTTGGAGACGATGGCGCAGACGAGCGCGATTACGGCGAGCAGCGTGAACCATGGCACTAGGGAGACGACGATCGGCATATACGGCAACGCCTGCAGTTCTTCCGGCAGAATGTGCGTGACAGTGCCCAGCAGCGCGGCGAGCGCGAATATGAAGGCAATCACCGCGCAGATGAAGTTGCGTACGCGATGCGTTTTCGTCTTATTCAGCGTGCGTAGCGGCTTGACCGGTCTCGTTGCGGCCGGTTTTGCTTTAGCCCGATTCGCTTTGGCCGACGCTTGCGATTTGCCCGTTGCCGGCCCTTGCGGCTGGCGTGTTTTTGCCTGAGCCATACCATTCCCTTGTTTTTTCGGAACGCACGTCCGCGACCATCCATGTCCGCCCGTGTCCGTTTATGTCCGTTCCGTTGATGTTCCGACGGTTTCCTTCACGCCTTCGGCTTAGTCGTCGAGGCCGAGCTCGTGGCGGATGCCGTCGATGATGATGCGGCTGGCGGTGGTGCCGCGTTCACGCGCGTTTTCCTGCAGCATCATTTTCAGATCGGATGGAATTTTGAAACTCATGAGCACACGTTCGCCGTTGCCGTTGCCATTGCCACGGCTGCGGGTGTCCTGCACGCTGGTCAGCGGAGCGGTGGACGCTGCCTTCGCACCACCGTTCGGTTTTGTAATGGCCATCAGGCGATCGCCTCCTCAAGTTCGCTGTAGACATCCTCATACCCGTTGAGATTGCTGGGGAATGCATGGCCGATTACCTTCTGCATGCCCACCCTCTTGGATACCGAGGCATCGAAGACGCTGGCGCCGCGTTCGCGGATGAGATTGACCGCGTTGCCCGCCAGTTTGTTGTTCTCCACTTTGAGCAGCAGCAGCGCGTACGGCTTGCCGGCCGCGTCGAGGCTTTCTGCGGTTTCCAGCGCGTGGCTGAGTTCGAATGGGCCCTGCGTCGCCGGCACGATCACGAAATCAGACACATCGCAGGCCACGTCCACCACGTTGCCGGCCGGCGGGCAGTCGATGATGACGAGTTCGTCATCCGCCATGGTTTTACGCAGTCGTTTCAGTTTGCCGATATTGGCGGAGTCCACGGTGAACGGCAGGGTTTCGCCGGCGTCTTCGGCGTCGCCCGCCCATGTGGTGGCGTCGCCTTGCGGATCGGTGTCCAGCACGGACACGTTGCGGTTGTGCCGTGCGGCCGCGGTGGCCAACGCCATGGCGGTGGTGGTTTTGCCGCTGCCGCCTTTGAGGTTGATGACCGAGATGATCATGAAGGTTCCTCCGCTTCGACAATCAATTTATATAAGACGTATATACTTTTTATATATTGGATAGACGACAGTCACGCTGACGGCGTAACGGCATTGGCAATGTAAAAATAGTGGCGACGCGCTCTTGCCAGTTGCTTTGACGGGTAACGAAAAATCCCGAGGAGCTCAGCTCAACTCGGGATTCGAAAAGAGTAAACGCGGCGACTTGCTACTCTCCCACACCCTCTCGAGTGCAGTACCATCGCCGTGCTAGGCCTTAGCTTCCGGGTTCGGAATGGGACCGGGCGTCTCACCTAGGCTATGATCACCGCAAGAGAAAACAATACGCGAACATGCGGCAATCGGCAAACTTCGGCGTGTCGCGCACTGCAATCGCATTCCCCAATCGCCAATGATCGCCAGTAATCGCGCGAATGCCGGCAATCGCAATGCATATGCGCTACAGTCGAAGCAATGCCGCAACAATTGCGGCGTGCTTACGAAAGAAGGCCAGCAATGACGATCGCCTCCTGCGGTTCCGTTTCCGCAACCACTTTGGGTCTGCCGAATTCCACTGCGATTCCCGCCGAGAAGGCGAGGCTGCCGAAAGGCCTGTTCGTGGCGAAGCTTCCGGTTTCCGCCAAAACAAAGCAGCGATTGGCGAACGACATCGAATCAATCACCATGCTGTCGCTGCTGCAGGCGCGCAACACGAAGCTTGCCGCCGGTACGCGCGTGCCGGAAATACTGGTGATCGGCCTGCGTTTGCACGAACCAAACGCCGCCGTTCCGACGGATATCGTCGAATTGATTGCGATGCAACGCAAGTCGGGCATGCTGTTCGTTTGCGTACGCGACGCCGATTTCGAAGGTACGACGCGTCAGGAGTGCGCGTTCGCCGTCCGTCGAGCGCTGCCGGCACGTGCCGGGCACACGACCACATCCAAGGTGTTCGCTTCCGATTGGCAACCGGCCGGCGAGGCCACGCTGAACGCCACGGATCCGGCGGTCGATTCCATGGACGCCTTGTGGGAGTCGCTATGCTCGCAGGTGATTCTAGACGACCCCTCCCCCATCGACGTGAACACGCGTCTTGCCCGACGCATGCAGATTGCACAGCTCACCGCGCAGGTCGACAAGCTCACCCGCGACCATCAGCGTGCCAAGAATCCCGAACAGCGCAATGAAATCTACGCGAAACTGCACAAGATGAAGCGCCAGTTGGAGGAACTGCAAGGGCAATAATACCGCCATAATACAAAGCTCGGCTGTAATCGTTGTGATTGCATGCGATTACAGCAACCGCAACGCCTACAGCCGAGCCGTAAGCGAGGTTTGGCAACGTGACCAAAGCGCGCTCTCAACAACGCGCCACAGCCGCGAAGCCGCTAGAAACCAAGTCTGGTGCGGCCGAACTGGTCAAGCCAGCGCAGAATCGCGCCTTCACGCAGCGCCCACGGGCAGATTTCGATTTCCTTGACGTCAAGCGCCTTCATGATCTCATCGATCACCAGGCCGCCGCCGACGATCTGATACGTGCGTTCCGGCGTGACGCCCGGCAATGCGGTGCGCTGGTCCGGGGCGATGGCCGCAAGACGCGGTAGCCAATCCTCGAGCTGGTCGATCGTCATGATCGACGTGTCCACACGGCCCGGTTGGCGCATCACCGCACCGGCGAGACGGGCCAGGGAGCGAATCGTCTTCGACGTGCCCACGGCATGCATCGGATGCTTCGACTTGGGGAACGCCTTGACCATTGGCTCGAGGATCTTGCGGATGTTCTTGCGGGCAGCTTCCAGATCGTCATCATCCGCGACGCCGCTTTCCGGCAGGAACTCGCGCGTCACGCGGCCTGCGCCGGCAGGAACGGACAGTGCGACTGTCGGATCCTCGTCGGAGCCCATGGCCACTTCGAGCGAGCCGCCGCCGATGTCGATGACGAGCAAACGGCCGGCATCCCAGCCATACCAACGGCGGGCGGCCAGGAAGGTGAGTCGGGCCTCATCCACGCCGGACAGCACGGTGACCGGCTGGCCGATGGCCTCTTCGATCTTGCGTAGGATCTTGCCTCCGTTCGGCGCTTCGCGTAGTGCGGAAGTGGCCAGGACCAGCAGCTGGGTGATTTCGTATTCTTCGGCGAGTTTCATCGCCTTTTCAACCGCGCTGAGCAAGGCTTCGATGCCTGCTTTTTTGATGCTGCCGTCATCTTTGAGATACTGCATCAGGCGAATGGTGCTTTTGGTGCTGGCCTCGGGCTCGGGGCGCGCGCCCGGAGCCGCGTCGACGATGAGCATGTGGACGGTGTTCGAACCGATGTCAAGCACGCCAAGTCGGGTGGCGTGCGAATGCAATGTAACCATGGTTCACAGCTTAATAACTTAAGCGATTAACCTATTGCACGACATGCCTTGATAACCTTTGCAAATATGCCCACCCTCGGAAAGGAGGGTGGGCACCCAATAATCACAGTGCGGGAAACGATTGCATCGGCGTGAAAAATCGCGCTTCAGGCATATGTTTCAGCCGAATATCTCAACCACGCACCTCAGCCACGCACTTTGGCTACGAAATCACCGAGTCGCTTCAATCCTTCGCGCAGGGCTTCGCGGGAAGCCGCGTACGACAGGCGCACGTGCGTATCCGCGGTGGCCTCGCCGAAATCGCGGCCAGGCGTCAACGCGATATGCGCTTCCTTCAGCGCACGCTCGCAGAACGTCCACGCATCCAAACCGGTGCTGGAAATGTTGAAATACGCGTAGAACGCGCCGTTCGGTTCGACTTCCAGCGGCAGACCGATCTCGGCCAGACCGTCCACCACAATGCGGCGGCGCTCCAGCAGTTCCTGACGGCGTTCCTCGCACACGGCCAGCGTTTCCGGCGTGAAGCAGGCGAGCGCCGCATGCTGGGTCGGCGTGTGCGCGCACAGGAAGAAGTTGGTGGCGAGGTCGTCCATGGCTTCGAGCGCGTATTCGGGCACGACCATCCAGCCGAGCCTCCAGCCGGTCATGCCGAAGAACTTGGAGAAGCTGGAGCAGACGATGGCGTCCGGATCGCAGGCCAGCACGGATTTCACGTCGGATCCGTCCGGTTCGCGGTCGGCCAGGTCGAGGTAGGTTTCGTCGACGATGCGCCACGCGCCACGCTCACGGGCTAGGTCGCACACGGCTTTCAGGGTGTCGAAGGCGATGGTGGTGCCGGTCGGGTTGGACGGCGAAGTGATCATGACGGCCTTGGTGCGGTCCGACCAGTATTCCTTGCACAGCTCCGGCGTCAGATGGAAGCGGGTCGCCGCGGATGTCGGTACGTCCACGACCTTGCCACCGAACGCGCGCACCAGCTCGCGGTTGCACGGGTAGGACGGGTCTGCGATGAGCACTTCGTCGTCATCGTTGACCGTCAGCGCGGCGGACAGCAGCAGTGCCGTCGAACCGCCTGCGGTAATCGCGATGCGTTTCGGGTCGACGTCGACGTGGTGACGTTCCTTATAGAAATCGGAAATCGCCTGGCGCAGTTCCGGCAGGCCCATCGCCGCGGTGTACGGCAGCGGACGGCCGTCATACTGTTCGCGCATGGCGTCACGCACGGCCGGCGGCGCGCCGAAGTCCGGCTCGCCGAGGCTCAGCTTGACCACATCGGTGCCGTTGGCGATCATCTCATCGGCCATGGCTCCGAACACCATGGCGCGGAACGGATTGGCAATCTGCGCGCGCTTCGACAACTGCGGCTGCACGCCATTCTCAACATTTTCCATATTCCTGTTTTTACCACGTTTCGTACAACGCCGCCTGCCGACTGTCATTCCCCGGAATCGTCCGCCTTTCCGGAATCGTCCACGATTTCGCGGTAAAGCCGTTCCAACCGTTCGTCGCGCACCTTCTTACCGAGCTCGCATTCCCACACCACGATGACTTTCCAGCCGTCCGCTTCGAGTTCGGCGCGCTGCCTCGCGTCTCGTTCGTGATTGCGCAGCAGTTTCGCGGTCCAGAATTCGACGTTCGATTTGGGCACGCGTGTGGCTTTCGGACAGCCTTCGTGCATGTGCCAGAAGCAGCCGTTGACGAATATGATCGTACGGTATTTCGGTAGTACCACGTCCGGGTGGCCTGGGTATCGCTTGTCGTTTTTGCGGAATCGCAAGCCTTTGGCAAACAGAAAGCTACGTACCATCCGTTCGATGGATGTGTCTTTGCCGCGGATGTGGGACATGGTGTAGCTGCGCGTGCCCCGCTCGTATTTTTCGGGTTTGCCGGTTTTTCTAGGTTTGCCGGTTTTTCTAGGTTTGCCGGTTTTCTTGGGTTTGCCGGTTTTTCCGGGTTTGGCTGTCTGCCTGCGATGCTCTGCCGTCACGGCTTCCCATTATGGCAAAAGGGCCGATCAATCGTTTTCGCATAACGCGTGCCGCCGTCGCATGTGGCGTACGCTGGTCATTGCAACGTAGCAAACAGGCAGTTCAAAACAAGGAGATTTCATGGCACAGATCAATGTGGCGATTCTCGGCGCGGGCCGTATCGCGCAGAGCATGGCCGAAACGTTGGTGAAAATGGCGGCGGATGACCGGTACCGTGATCTGGTCGCACCGTACGCGGTGGCGGCCCGCGACGGCGAGCGCGCAGCGGCGTTCGCGGCGAAATACGGTTTTCCGGTGTCGTACGGATCGTATGAGGAGCTTGTCGCCGATCCGAACGTGAATCTTGTGTATATCGCCACTCCGCATAACTTCCATGCCGAGCAGGCGATTTTGTGCATGCGCGCCGGTAAGGGCGTGCTGGTGGAGAAGGCGTTCGGCGCGAACACGCAGCAGGCGCGTGAGATATTGGACGTTTCGGATGAGACCGGCATGCTGTGCACGGAGGCGATTTGGACGCGGTATATGCCGTCGCGTGGCATGATCGACGATATCATCGCGTCCGGCGTGATCGGCGAGGTGCAGGCGATCGACGCGAATCTGTGCTATCCGACCACGGCGAAGGCGCGTATCACCGATCCTGCGCTGGCTGGCGGCGCGCTGCTGGACGTCGGCGTGTATCCAATCAATTTCATCGACATGATCATGCATAATGCGCCGATCGCACGTGTTGAATCGTCGATGCAACCGTATGAAACCGGCGTGGACGCGCACAATTCGATGACGTTCTATTACCAGAATGGTGTGATGGCCACCGCGCAAAGCTCGATTCTGTGCCATTCGGACCGTATGGGCGCGGTGTGGGGCACGGAGGGGTATCTCACGTGCCAGAACATCAACAATGTCGAGGCGATTGACGTGTTCGACGGCTCGCATGCCGTCACCGCGCATTATGACGTTCCCGAACAGTTGACCGGCTACGAGTATGAGGTGGCATCGGCCGCACAGGCCATGCTGGACGGGCGTACCGAATGCGATGAGATGTCGCATTCCGACACGTTGCGCATCATGGAATGCATGGATTCGCTGCGTGCGGATTGGGGTCTTAAGTACCCGTTCGAAGCGTAGCGATGCGATCGATGACGTGGGCGTGACGCGCTCCGCCCACGTTATAATTGCCCCTTGCGGCGGTTTGGAAACGCATGGAAGGAGCGTCATGGGATTGCTGAGGATGCTGAAGTACGTGCTGGGCACGGAAGATGAGACGCAGCAGCCCCGGCAAACGCGATCCTCTGCCAAGAATGCCAACAACGCCAAGCCTGCGCGGACCGGACAGACCAAGCAGACGGGACAGGTTGCGCGACGAGTCACGCAACCGCAACTGCAACCGCATGCCACGCCGCAACGTCAATCGCAACGCCGTCAATCGCAGCAACACCAATCGCAACGGCCTGCAAAGCTCACCCCGCAACCGCTGTTGCCAGCCGACCGCATCGACAAAGCGCGTGACATCATCGGCAATATCGAAAAGCACGAATTGAGCGACGAGCAGATCAGCGCGATCGCCGGCGCAGGTCACAACACCCTCGTGCTTGCGGGCGCGGGAACCGGCAAAACCACTACCATCGTCGGATATATCGCATGGCTGCTTGCCACAAAACGCGCCACCCCTGAAGAAATTCTCGTACTGTCGTTCACCAAGGCGTCCGCGGACGAAATGTCGCAACGCATCATGGCAAGCACCGGCAAAACGATCCGCGCATGCACGTTCCACAGTCTCGGCCTGGAAATCTGCCGTGCGGCCACCATCGCCAACCGTCCCATCATCGACGGCCATGCGTCGAACGCCGTGGTACGAGACACGTTTGACCGGCTGCTCGCACAGAACATCCCCTACCGTCTGCTCGCATTCAAGCTCATGTCGAAGGAGCTGTTCGGCAAGTATGGCGCCGCCGCGAAACGTGAGGATTTCCAACTGCCGACGGATGATTACGCTTTCAACCAGTACAGGCAAAGCCTTGTCGAAAACGCGCAGACCATCATCCAGCACATGCGGCAGAACAATATCGGCATCGACGGTATGCGCGAGCTCAATGAGAGGCGCGGCGGCAAACATATCGGCCGTAATCGTGAGATGCTGCAGCTCGTCGAGCCGCTGTACAACGCGTATGTCGGCAATTTCCGCGCGACCCAGGGCATCGATTTTCCCGGCATGATCACCGACGCCATTCGCTGCGTAAGGCGCGGCGCATACCGCCACCCGTACAAATACGTGCTCATCGACGAATACCAAGACATGTCGCGGCCACGTTACGAGCTGATCCGCGCATTGCGAGAGCAGAGCGATTTCACGCTGTTCTGCGTGGGCGACGACTGGCAGTCGATCTACCGTTTCGCCGGCAGCGACATTCACCTGATTCTCGATTTCGCCGATATTTGGCGCAATTGGGGGCCGACACACATGTTCCAGATCACGACGACGCGACGGTTCCGGCAGAGCCTCATCGATGCGAGCGGCGCGTTCGTCATGCAGGACAAAAGCCTGTACGCCAAGCAATTGCGCAATCCGAGCGACAAGAAGGATTATTCGCTGAAGGCGCTTGGCGGCGCGACGCAGGAGGAGCGGTTCGATGCGATCGTCGAGCAGTTGCACAAACTGCCGAAAGCCGCGTCGGTGCTGATGCTGGGACGCTACCGAAGCGACCTGAACCTGCTGTCGCGCAACGACCGCGACGGGCTGTTCCAAATCGACGAGCATACCGGCGGCATCGTTTTTCCGGAAAAACCGGACATGGACATCAAATTCATGACCGCGCACGCTTCCAAGGGTCTGCAACGCGATTTCGTTTTTCTGCTGTGCTGTTCCGGCGGTTTGAAGGGTTTCCCAAGCGCGATTCCGGAAGAGCCGCTGCTCGGCCTGCTGCTGCCGGAAGTGGAACGCATGCCGCACGCGGAGGAACGCCGGCTGTTTTACGTGGCGATGACGCGTTGCAAAAAGAAGCTGTTTTTCGTGGTGGACCAGTCGCGTCCGTCGCGTTTCATGTACGAATTGCACGACAGGATCTGTCCGAACATCTTCCGTGGCGTGAAGCTGCCGCCGCAATGCCCGAATTGCGGTGAGGCATTGCGATTGCGGCACACCGGCTCCGACCCGTCCCGCGCGTTTTACGGGTGCACCGGTTTCCCCAACTGCCGATACACCAGGCCATGCAAGTGACACCATTGGGACTGATTTCCATCGCGTAAGTTGCTCCCCATTCGGGCCTGGCGTAATCTCCCCCGTTGTATCCTGGACCTGTTCATTAGTCAGGAGAAAGCAATGACGGCAACCGACCAGAATCCGCAACAGTCAGCGCAACCGACACCGCGCAAAACCATTAACGTCGTCGGCGCGGCTATCGTCAAAGACGGCAAGGTGCTGTGCGCGCAACGCGGAGAAGGCCGATCACTGGCTGGTTTCTGGGAGTTTCCGGGCGGCAAGATCGAACCGCATGAAACGGCGCGTCAGGCATTGCATCGCGAAATCGAAGAAGAGTTGCTGTGCGAGGTCGAAGTTGCCAACGAAGTGTGCACGTCTTCTTACGATTACGATTTCGGTACCGTCGTGCTCACGTCGTTTGTGTGCCATTTGATAAGCGGCGCACCCCATCTGACCGAGCATCATGAGATTCGTTGGGTAGCGCCCGACGAAATGCCCACTTTGGACTGGGCGCCCGCCGACCGAGAAGCGATGCGATTGATCTCCGCCATGGATTTTCCGGCTTTTCCGGCAGCCACGCACGAAAGTGACGACTGATGATGCGCAATATGGACGACCATGACCATTCCTCCCTTGTTGAGGCGCTGCTATCCGGTTTCATCAACAAAAAGGACAATGTCGACGCACAGTACGAGCCGACGTTGATCGCCAACCATGACGGTCGGACCATGGAATACGCCATCAAGGACGAACTGCAACGCAGTCAGGATTTCGACATGTCCGTCGCATTCGTCAGCCAGGGCGCGTTGCAGGTGCTTAAGCAGTATTTCCTTGATTTCGCCGACAACAATGACCATCAGGCCGGTCGAATCATCACGTCGACGTTCAATTATTTCAACTCTCCCAAAGCATTCAGGGAACTGCTGAAACTTCAGCGGGAAACCGGCATTCAAGTGCAAGTTTGGCAGCCGGAGCGGTCCAGCCGAAACGATGACGATGCCACAGCTGCCTACCCTTATCATCCCAAAGGCTATGTTTTCCATCATGCGCAAGGCGACGAGCCGCTGTATTCCACGTATGTCGGCAGTTCGAATCTCACCATCAACGCGCTGAATTCCAATCGCGAGTGGAATCTCAAAGTCGCCACCACCGATACCAGCGGTCTTGCCGAACAGCTTAGCGAGGAAATCGAATCGCAAATCAGCGAATCGAAGCCGCTCACCGACGCTTGGCTGAAACTGTACGAGGAAGACTTCAAAAAGTACGCGCCGCAACGGCCGAATCGCAAGCCGATCGAAAAAACAAGCCAATCGCAAACCATTCAGCCGAACGCCATGCAGGTGGAAGCGCTGATGAATCTCGCACAGCTACGCAAGCAGGGCGAAAGCCGTGCGATCATCGTTTCCGCTACCGGCACCGGCAAAACGTATCTGTCAGCGTTCGACGTGCGGCAGGTCAAACCGAATCGCATGCTGTACATCGCGCAACAGGAGCAGATCCTCAAGAAAGCTGAAGAATCGTTCCAAAAAGTGCTTGGATGCCCGAAAAGCGAACTCGGCCTGTTTTCGGGTGGCAGCAAGGAATCGGATCGCAAATACGTGTTCGCCACCGTGCAGACGATGTCGCGTCCGGAAACGCTTGCACAATTCGACGCAGACGAGTTCGATTACATTCTCGTCGACGAAGTGCATCATGCGGCCGCCGAATCGTATAAACGCGTCATCGACCATTTCCAGCCGAATTTCATGCTCGGCATGACCGCGACGCCGGAACGTACGGACGGTGCGAACATCTTCGAATTATTCGGCAACAACGTGGCCTACGAAATCCGCCTGCAGAAGGCGCTTGAAGAGGACATGCTCTGCCCGTTCCACTATTACGGGGTGCACGAATACATTCAGGACGCGCCCGACGAGAAGATCGCCGGCAAAGACGTCAAGGTCGAGTCAATGACCGACCAGGAACGTAACGAGCTAAGCCGTTGGCTTGAAGAACTCGCCGACCCGAACCGCGTGCGCTACATCATCGACAAGATACAGATCTACAGCGAGGCCGGAACACCCGTGCAAGGTCTGGTGTTCTACAGCCGACGCGAGGAAGCGAAACGACTGTCCGACCTGTTCAACCAGCAGATGAACCAGCAGGCGGAACGGCCATACCGCACGAAAGCCATCACCGGCGAAAATTCGCAGATGGAACGCGACACTGCCGTGGCACAGTTGGAGAACGGCGAATTGGACTATATTTTCACCGTCGACCTGTTCAATGAAGGCGTGGATATTCCACACGTCAATCAGATCGTGATGTTGCGTCAAACGAAGTCGAGCATCATTTTCACGCAGCAGCTCGGCCGTGGTTTGCGCAAGGCAAGCGGCAAGGATTGCGTGGTCGTCATTGATTTCATCGGCAATTACGCGAATAATTATCTGATTCCGATCGCACTGTACGGCAATACCGGCGACCGCGACGTAGCCCGTAAGAATCTGCAACGCGAAACCATCGGCGTCTCGTCCATCAGCTTCGACAAAATCGCCCGCGAGCGCGTGCTTGCCTCGCTTGACACCGCCGATTTGTCGAATATGAAATTGCTGAGCCAGCAGTACCAGCAGATGCGGTACGAATTGGGACGCATCCCGATGCTGATGGATTTCGCGCGCCGTGACGCGTCGCTCGTGTTCACGATGGCTGCGAAGAACGACGATTATCTGTCGTTCGTGCGTTCCCGTGAGAAGAGCCTGTCGCGTGGCAAGAACGCAACCGTTTCGTATCTTGAACAGCTTGAATCGACTTCGGATGCGCACAATGGTGTGCTGAAAATGTTGACCGCCACGCAATTGCGCGGCTTGCGTCCGCACGAATTGTTGGTTTTGGCGGCATTGTGCGGTATGGATTGGCAGCGGATCGATCCGGATTGTTCCGAGGATGCGCTGACTGCGCTTCGTGAGGTCGCTTCACAGCATGCGATCACGATCGTCGATTTGCAGACGTTGTTGACTGCGCTGTTCCCCGATGCGGACAGTAACGAGTTGCAATGCCGTTCCGCGTTCGCCACGTTGGATTATTCCTATTTCATCGCCGCGAACAGCAAACGTTTCGGGCAGACTCCTTTGGTGCGCCTCTGCGATGATGGGGCTTATCGGTTGACCGACGAGTTCCGCTCGATGCTTGAACAGACCACTTTCCGCACGTTCTTCACGGATACCGTCGAAGCCGGTCTGTTCAACGCGTTAGCGTTGGCGGAATCGTCCCGCAAGCATCATATCCGCCAGAATCATGGGTTCCTGTATGGAGAAAAGTACAGTGTGTTCGATGTGATGCGACTGTGTGGTTGGCCTGCGGAACAGGTGCCGCAGAATGTCGGCGGATACAAATTGGACACCGAAAGCGGCTCGCTTCCGATTTTCATTAAATATGAGGCGAGCCAGTATGGCGACCGGTTCCTTAATCCCGGCGAGATCGAATGGTTCAGCAAGAACAATCGCTCGCTTAAATCAAACGAATTCCGGTGGCTGCTGGACGGAACGGAACGTACTCCGGAATGGCAGAATCGCCATTTTGTGCCGATTTTCATCCGTCGCAAAGCCGAAGAACAGGAGAAATCCTATTACTTCGTCGGCAGCGCAGTCGCATTGGACGACGTACGCGCGTCGGTGAACCCCGGCGAGGATGGCAGCGAGTCAAAGGTCGTCATCTCCACACTCAAGCTCATCAAGCCAGTCGACCCGGAACTCTACCGCCACCTCACCGGCAAGTCCGCGCTGTAAGTTCACGCTTGGCCGTCGAGCAACAAATCAGAAATGGTATAGCCAACAGCTTTAGCTCGTTGAAGTATAAAGGAATTGACCGTTTCATATTCATGATCATCCAAAGCTCGCGCAATTTCCTCCATCTCTGTTTCAGAGAAATATGCTGATGACTTAATCAAAGCATCGAAACGATGATCCTCGTTCACTTCATAAAGTGTTTTGTCTTTTTTTGAATTATTCGTCGAGCGCGGAAGATACATACAATTACCTAGATTTCCTCCAAGCAAATGCTTTTTATTCCCATCCTCCGCTGCCTGAATTCTTTTTTTGGCGATAATATGCTCAAGCTCCAAAGATTCGCCAAAAGAAACATCCTTTGATAGATAGGTCAAATTCGCATGAATGGTCATCAACGCTTTGGTCTCGCTATTAAAGTTGACGCCAGGCGTTGAATCATCAAGCCACTGATCGAATGCTTTTTTAAATTGCTCTTTCCCGATTGGCTGCATATAGTTTCGACTCTTATTGGGATAGTATTCCAACAGTCGTTGATCACCATGAGAAGACCATGCCGAAATCAGCGAATCATAAATATAGTAGCTTCTGATATTACGCAAAGACTGTTTATATTCGTTGGAATCAGGATCTAGATTCCATAATGCCGCAAAATACGAAAGTACTTTAAAGGTGGAAGATAATCCTAATTCATATCCATTAGATTTCTGAGCATAATATCGTTTCAAATACTTTTCAAAGATGTCATTTAAATTAATGCAAATTCGATCCACTCTTTTTAAAATATCTTCAACACTATTCCGGATTTGATCAATCTTCGCATTCAGTGTGTCCAACTTACGGTTATCGACATCCACAGCTATTCCAAGCACGCCAAAACCATATTCTTGAGCACTTGTCTCCGACTGAGGAATCAATGCCTCCAACCGCTTCATCATAAATAGCCCAAGAGCAGAGCCAAATTCAGAAAGAGAAATCGTTCGACTCCGTGTTAGCTCATCTTCCGAATAACCGTCAAGGTCAAACTCCGCATTTTGAGCCATCCGGCTATAGTAGGTTTTCACATTATCAAGCATCTCGTCCTGTAACGGTGAGATGCCACCGTCTAAAAGAGCTATCTGCGTATCAATCCATGCAGCATTCCAAATTTCATATTTCTTTAGAGGAATACCACCTCTATTTAGATTTGCGAAAACTTCTGCGATCCTGTCTCGCTCTCCTGTATATTTAATCGCCAATATACTCAGGCCATCGAGATCAACATATTCTTTTATTCGCTGCTGCACTTCATCGACAACCTTTAACGCTTCGAGAACATTACAACTGCTACCGTTACCCGAGTGTGCAACGCCCCACTCAAGTTGTTCCGCTTTCTCCATGCGAATTAAATCAGAAAAATCAGCCACCGACAGCTCTTCGCCCAATAAGGAACTCGCACGGTTACGTTTATCCTCAAAATATTCCTTATTCAAAGGTTTCCAATACAAGAGCGGATCATTCTGATAGCTCCGGATGGTAGACAAACGCTGTTGACCGTCAATCAGAATCAGCTTCGACTCTGTATCTTGACTTTCTGGATAAACCAATAGAGTTCCAAAAGGAAGCCCTTCATGCAGCGTTTCAATAAACTCGTTTTTCTTCTTTGCCGTCCAGACAAAACCTCTCTGAAATGTAGGAATCTTCACTCGATCCAAATCAGAAACTTTTAAAGTCATCATTTCATAATGCGCGACCATAGCTACTCCATTCACCTTTTATCTATGATCCCACGAAACCAAGTATTTCCATTAGATCAACACACAGAACGAAAAGCAACCCCTTCCGAAAAAGAGTCGGAACAGACCTTGAGCGATCATCATCCCCACATACGAGCCACTACGCGACCACGCTACATTCGACAATTTTGCGATTACCCATGGAATCCTCACCTGGGCTAATGGTTCTATCGACATAGGAACCAATAACCCCGTATAGCCTCTGTTTCGAACACAACAGCGCAAATCAAGTCCACCTAACACGTAACCCGGTGCACTACCAGACGCGGCAAACCGGTCGATCCGGAACTCTACCGCCACCTCACCGGCAAGTCCGCGCTGTAGACCATGTTTTTCGTACCCATTTTGCTTATATGTGGCAGATTCGAACCCTGAGAAAAACGATTTGCGTTATATGTGGCAGGTCTCTTGAGCAAATCCGAATCTAGGGGGTAAGAATCACACCCCCTAGATTGGCTATCCCGAAGAAAGCTGCCACATATAAGCGAAATCACTTCCGACGCACATGAGAATCTGCCACATATAAGCGAAATCATTACCCCTCCGCTCAAAAAAGGCTTGCGTATAACGCTGTATGTACGCAAGCCATTCGAATTGAGAGCAATCGAAACGCCAGAAGGATCACTTACCGACCGTCGGCGTAACCACCCATGTCGGGACCATCGAAACCGCCGTCGAAGCCAGGACCGTCAGGACCCGGACCGAATCCCGGACCTCCCAGGCCAGCAGAACCGCCCGGCCCGCCGAGGAATTCACGCGCCGACATGCCATTCTCCCTACGGGAAGCGTCCACCGCTTCCTGCAGCACCTTGCGCACTTCGAATCCGTTGAGCACGTTCTTCAACGCCACCACGCCATTGCCGGACGACTGATCGCGCGTATCCAGCACAATCGTGCTCATGCCGAAGATGCGCTGCAGGAATGTACGTTCCACGCTGATATCCACGATGCGGAACAATTTGATCAAGTTAAAGTTCTCGTTCAGAATACCGGTTTTGACGCTCAATTCCTTATCGGTGAGCGTGTATACGGTGAACGTGAACGGCGTACGGCACCAATTGCGTTTACGCTGCCGCCACAGGACATTGCCGCTTGCAACCTTCATATGGTTTCCTTTTTCATCAGAGCCTAATTCGGATGGCCGCCCTATTGCGGCACCGCACATCATTCTACCGTCAACGCACTGTCGTCGGCAGGCAACGGCCACCCTTTACCGGACAGCGTATGTTTCACACATCGTTTCACATATTTCCCCGTACGAAAGGTCAGTTGTAGCCCTTCACTTCGCGGAAGATGCCGCTCAAATTGCCGTTGCGTCCGTCGAACACCTTGCCATTGGACAGCTTGGCCAAATCGTTGAGCTGCTGCGAATCCGCGTCGCCGAACATGATGGAGAAAACCGGAACGCCTTTGCCATCGGACGCATACTGCTGCTTGAACTCGTCAAGCTTCGCCGTGTCCGACTGCCCGTCGGTCAGCAGCGCGATCGCCACCGTGTAATCGTCGCGGTCGGACGGCAGATTCTTCAACGCGACTTCCAGCGCATTATAGATGTCCGCATTGCCATTTGCCACCTGATTTTCGCTGGCGGCCAGCAAGGTCGCGGTTTGCTTGCCTTGCGCGACCTGCGCCACTTTCGCGCTGCTGTTGAAGGGGATGAACACGTTGACGTCGTCATCGCCCGGCTCGATATGCGAGGCGCGTGCCTGATCGGTGTCGAGGGCCGCCTGCAAACCGGCCACGGCACCGCTTTTGCCCTTGCCTGACATCGATCCGGAATAATCCACCACCCACAAGGTGTAAGCGGGCTTGCGCAGGAAGGTCTGATACTGGTCGAGCGCCTGTTCGATGATGTCGGAGGATGGCATGGTGATGGTTTTCAGCACCGATGAATCCGATTTGACGCCCCATTCCTTACGGAACGAATCCTTCACCTTCGCATCTTTGGCATACGCCAGCGTGCCGTCCGAACCGGTTCTACGACCCGCCTGTTCGAACAGTTTCTTGGAATCCTTCGACGTGATCGACTTGCTGAATCGCTTGAACGCATCCTCTTTGTCCTGCCTGCGATCCACGTAAGCAAGCGGCGAATCGGAAATCGCGATGCCGTCGGACGGATAGACGGCCAGCAGCGGCTCCTTGTTCTTCGCCGTCAACGCCTTGTCCGCCTGGATGACGAGCGATTCGTAGTTCACCATGGAATCGTTCGTATCCGGGTCGTTGACGACCATGTCCTTCAGCCAGTCGGACGAGCCGGATGAACGATTGACGCCCGACAGTACGGTTTTCACGGACTTACGTAATGAAGCATCGTTCAAATCCTCTTTGGTGAGTGCCGACTTACCGCCGTTCAGCGCCGTCAGAAACGCCATGTACGCCGACGCTCCGGAATTCGATTGCGTGGCGGACGTCATAGCGAACGACAGCTTCTTGGCCTTCACCGCATCCATAATGTCTTTCGTGGACACCGGCTTCGTTGTACCGTCCGTATTCGCCCAGCCGAGTTCCTCAGCCTTGCTTTGCTTCACGCCGAACACCACCGGCGTGGTGGACGTGGAGACCTGGTCCTTGACGACGTGCTTGATATCCCCCATGGTGATCCACATGCTGCTGGCCGGCCAGACCGCATCGTAATCCCTGCCCGCGTGATGGCCTTTGTTGCGCAGCGCGTCCATAACGTCCAACGACCCCATGTAGTCGACGGTCACTGACACTTTCGATTGTTTGGCCGCCTGTTCGATGGCCCCGCTCACTTCCTTGTTTTCGGAGCCGGAGGCGATGCGGATGGAATCTTTGGCACCGTCCACGGAATATGTCGCGGTTGTGCCGCTGTTCGAATCGCCGTCCGACATCGCATTGGAAGCGCTGTTCGTCGAACCGCATCCCGTGAACAGACCTACGATCAAAGCGATGACCCCAGCCGCCGCACCAAGTTTGCGTGCGTTCATCTTGTGTCGGCCCTCCGTTCATATTGCGCCAAAAACCGTTCAGCGCACCCGGAAAACATTTCCGAATGCGCTGAAAACATGTTCTGTTATGTGCGATTGATTATAGTCCGATTTTACCGAACGGCCATTTTGCCGTCTCATTTTCGTCATTATTTTCGTTTCCCCCTCATTCCGCCCTTTCCGCTCTCTTCCACAGACGTAGCCGACGCCGCCTATACTTGGTGCGGCTACTTGTTGCGGCACAATCGCAACTATGCAATCACAGGCATCGCAACGGAAAGGTGGGCGCATGGGCAGCTTCAATCGCAGGCAGGAAGCCGACGATCTCACCGACTACGTCAATAACGGATGGCTCAGTTCCGCCGAATTCGACGGGCCGACTTTCCTGTGGAATCATCTCATCCGCGAAGCAAGCCAGGAGGATGCCGCGCAACGCAACGATGTGCCGGTCGCCAATCTTTCCGACGCGGACGTGGTCATCAACATGCCCATGCAATGGTATTTCGACGCCCTCGCCTCCATGGTGCCCACCGCGGAACGTACCGATACGGGCGTGGAGATTCCACGCATCGATATGCCGACGTTTTCGATCGATTCGCAGGCGCTGTCCGGCGTGGACGCGGTGGTCGGCAACGCGGTGATCAGCACGCGATGGCTTGACGCGGTCGGCAATCTCGCCAAAGCTGTGGAGATGACCGCAAGGTTCGTCGGCAATGTGGCCGACCGTGACAACGAGGGTTTCGACTACCTGAAAGATCTGATTCAGACCGTACGCGTGTACATGGATGCCGTGGCCTGCAACGCCGATCCGATGACGGGCGAGCAGGCGTTGCGCATGATCACGCAGGTGGCGTGTAATGAGGATTTCCGGCTCAACGCCATGCAGATGGTGGAGCTGCTGTCTTGCGGACTGTCGTTCGCGCAATGGGACGATACGCGCATGTTCGCCTATGACGCGTTGAACAAGGGCATTGCCGCGATGCGTGATTTCGCAGCGAAGTCCGGTAATGGCGATGCGAGCAGCACTACTGGCGACACTATGAACAGCGTCGGCAGTATCGACAGTGATGTTACGGGCGATACGGGTGCACGCGACGCCACCGCAACGCAATCGTATGACCTTCGTGATACGTCCTCTGACGCGGACAGTGCGCATAGCACGAATAGTACAGACGCTGCGGACGGCGCGGATACCGCGAACTCGATCACGCATTCCACGGGCGCTGCCGGCGATTCCACTACCGGCGGTTCGCCCACCCTCTCCCCCGAGGAACTGAACGATCTCGCCATGCTTGACCCATCATTCCTGTCCAAACAGCAGCTCGCGCAGACCGCGCAAAACCAGTTCGACCATGCCGTGCAGTTCCTGCGGCACGATCTGATGCGGATCAGTGGCGATGCCGAGGAGGCCGATCGTTTCCTGCGCGACAACCATACGTCCGAGCCGCTTGCCGACGCGTACGCGGCGCGGCTGATCGCTGCCGAACGGTGGCAGGATCTGCTGAATTTCGCCGATCTGGTGGAGCGTGACGCACCGAACCAGTGCACGGTCATGTTCCCCGAGGAAGTGGTGCCGTACGAATGGGAGTCGATTCGTGAGGCCGCTTTGGAGGCGTTGGGCCGCGGCGGAGAACTGGTCGCGATGTATCAGGAGCGGTTGGATGACACGTACGATCCCAACACCGAGCTCAATCGTATGAAGCTTCAGGCGTGGACTCAAGCCAAGGAATAGGCGGCGCACGGCTCAGCGCATCCGCCGCCAGTTCCTCATCTATCGCAGGCTTCCACTCTCATTCCCATCAGTATTTCCACCATCGCTTCCACAACTGACGCGCAACGTGGCCAATTGGAACGGATGCAGGCTCAGCATCGCTCCTTGCGCCGTTCTTGCCACGGACGGATCACCGTCGGCAAAAGCCGCGGGCAATTCGGCATCCAGCCGCGCATCCTCCATAATGGAACACTCGCGTACCGTGGCCTTCCCCAAAGCGGCGTTGACGGCAAGTCTCGCATGGGCTTCGCCGCCGACCGCCTCATAGACGCGCAGTATCAGATCTCCGGAACCGTCATCGGCAAGCTTGACCCAGTCAAGCACCATGACGCCATCCACCGGGTTGAGCTGCGCCAGCGGATCGAACGCCGGCACGGCAGGCAGCACGGCCGCGTTGAGACGGTTCGCCTCGTCAAGCACAGCCGGCATACTGGCATCCGCCACAACGTTCCACGCGAACTCATGCACGCCCTTGTCAGTGTTCGGATCGGGGTATAGCGGGGACGACAGCAACGAAAGTCGAATCATCGTGCCACGCACCGGCCCGGAAGCCGTGTTCCGGTGAATCGGCGAAACGTCGGAACCGTAGGTGCTGGCGTTGACGACCGCAGCCGCATAGCCGGCATCGGCGACGCGTACGAACCGGTGCGTGCAGCTTTCGTATTTCGCCTCGTCGGAACGTGTGTTCTTCTGAATGGGCCGTTCCACCATGCCGTACTGGCATTCGTACTGCGCCCGGTCGGCCTGGATAGCCATGGGAATGTCGACTTTGAGGAATCGTTCGGATGCCCGCCAATCCACTTTGGTCCGGAATTCAAGGCTTTTCGACTTTGCCCGCAATGTAATGCAGGCATCGATAGACACCCCGTCGGCGGTGCTGGACACGTGCACGGTGGCTCCGCCGCGTTTTGTCTCCGTCACTCGTTCCACATGCGAGTCATCGATGCCTTCGGCGCTGAGGAAGGCATCGCGCTGGATGTCCCATGCGTCCCACTCGTATGGCTCGTCGCGGAGAAGCTCGTAATGCCCGATTCCACTGCCGTCGGGCACCAGTTCGTGTCCATTATCAAGGTCGATCAGTGAACGGACCGTACCGTCTGGTGCGATGATGGCACGTAGCAAACCGTTGTCAAGTATGATTCGACCGTCGTCGCATGTCGTTGCGATGGTGGATTCATCGGCGACCGCGTCGGTGCCGTTCGCGTCATCATCCTGCGTTCCCACTGCCGCGGTGCGAGCAATCCACGAATCGCCATTCTTTGCCGTATATGGGACGATGGCCGCGTTCGATCGCATGTCGGCATCATCCCGCACCGATGCGATGGAAGCACCCGCTTCAGCGGCGATATCACGCAGTCTTGCGATGTCGCGCACGTAGTCCGCACGCGCCTGCCGATGCACCCATGCGATCGCCGATCCGGGAAGAATGTCGTGGAATTGGTTCAGCCCCATTCGAAGGAATGGTGGGGGAATTTCGTGGTGTCGTTCCATGAGATCTTCTGTGTGAGGAACCATTCGAAACCGGCACGACGTGCGATTTGCGGCCATGCCCCGCAATAACCGAAACTGTCGGGAAGCCACAGTCCTTTTGGTTCCACGCCAAGATGCTCACGGAAGTAACGCATGCCGAACGTGATCTGGCGGATCAGCGACTCACCTGTGGGCAGCATGTTATCGGATTCGACCCACATTCCGCCGACGGGAATGAATCGTCCTTCCTTGATGCGCTGCAGCATGCGCGCGAACAGGTCTGGATGTTCCTGTTCCAGCCACGCATACTGTTGGGCGGAACTCATCGCGTACGTGAAATCCGGATCCTCGTCCATCAGGGCAAGCACGTTGGACACCGTGCGGGCCACTTTACGGTGGGTTTCGCGCACGGGTCACAGCCATGCGGAATCGATATGCGCATGGCCGACCGCGACATGATGGATGACGCTGGAATATGCGGGTTCGGATAATACCCCGGCAAGCTTTTCCTTGGCTGGCTCCAGAGTTCCGGCGATATCACGCTCGTCATATGTGTTGAGTGATCGTTGCAGCGCTTTGGCCAGCTGCCAATATCGAGGATCATCATCCTTGAGTTCCCTCATCAGCGAGGTGACGGTTTCCAAGTCCATCAGATAGTCGAACACGTTTTGTTTGAAAGCGCACACGTCCATTGTGGTGAGCACATAGTCGGATGGACGACCGTCGGCACGCTCCCCCAGATTCATCGGCGCGAATGGCAGGTCAGCTTCAACCAGTGGATTCGATGCGGCCTCGACATATACCGTGAAACGACCGGCATCGTCAAGCTCCACATTCGCCACGCCATTGGCATCGATAAGCGGAATCCAGCAATTGTCTGGATTCACCGCTTTGATGACGCTGCCGTCAGGGCGATAGCATAATCCTTCCGCTTGGAAGCCCGGGCCACGATGTCGTTTCCATCCCAGATCTACAACCAGTTCGACGGCTCTGCCTTTGACCGACTCACGGTCGATACGTCCACGAACCTCGAACCATGTGGTACCCCATATCGTGCCCCAGGCACCAGGAACCATGAAGTCGAGAAAATCCACTTTGTTTTCCCTGACACGGGCAAGAAAGTCGGCGCTCTGTTCGGGTTCGCCTTCATTGGCGAAAAGCGCGTAACTGACAATGCGATAATGTTTCGTGCACATATGGCACAAGTCGTTGCCGCATCACTCGATCGGCACGTCTGAGTTGCTGATCTGGAAGAAGAAACATAGCTATCCCCTTGGCACATGATTCCTATGGTGTATCCATGGTGCCACAGCACAATCTCAAATCAAAAAACATCAAAGAGAAAAGTGGTTCTCAAAGCGGACATCCGGTGGAGACTCCGGATAAGGACCTTCGACGAGCCCGAAAGGCGTTGCCGGGAGGTCCGGGAGGTGATGAAAAAACGGGGGTTCCTGGAGCGACGCCCGCCGGGAAGCCCGGAAAGGGAGCATGAAAAAAGGGACCTCCCGGGAGTCAAAGGCTCGACCGGGAGGCCCGATACGTGTGAAGCGGCGGCGTGCTACTCTCCCACACCCTCTCGAGTGCAGTACCATCGCCGCGCCTGGCCTTAGCTACCGGGTTCGGAATGGGACCGGGCGTCTCACCAGGGCTATGACCACCGCAAATCTAACGGCCACGGCAAGGAAACCAAAGGAATCCAAACCGGCATGTCATCGGTGGCGGTTTGGGAACCGGCTAGCGGACGCGAGGCAAAGCCTACCGTTGTATCGTTCAGTGACCATCCCAACGCATATTGCCGTCCAGGACGATCCAGCACAGGAAAGACGCGGAACCAACCCTCCACAAGAGGATCGGAATGTTATGTCGCCATCGCCCGTTAGTACCGGTCGGCTCCACCCCTCACGGGGCTTCCACCTCCGGCCTATCAAACACGTGTTCAACATGCGGGCTACAACGGTTCAAGACCGTACGGAATCCTAATCTTGGAGCAGGCTTCCCGCTTAGATGCTTTCAGCGGTTATCCCTCCCGAACGTAGCCAACCGGCCGTGCCACTGGCGTGACAACCGGCATACCAGAGGTT
>OLOZ01000688.1_pt1 | contig 28195 bp, 25 predicted proteins | sample 1673021 | NCBI WGS metagenome assembly OLOZ01 (sample SAMEA3136747, study PRJEB25190) | human gut metagenome | biome: human gut; feature: human-associated habitat; material: faeces | place: Austria | collected 2013 | reverse complement strand
GCCCGATTCGTTTATTCTTAAAGAGTTGTTGAGGCGTGCAACGCGCGCGGGACATACGGGTATACAAAAGCCTTAAGGCTGTTGAGCTATTGGACGAAAGGAACAGGGCATGCGAGCACTGAGAAGAATTCTCGCGCTTATCTACCTGCTTTCAGGTGCCTTGGTCATTGCCATGTTCGCTGGCTATCTCTTTTCGCCCGCGGCACGCAACATTGAGGTTTTGTTCCAAAAGCCCGCGGTGCGCATCGTTTTGCTCGTGTGCATGGTCATCTTGGGTTTGGGTACTCTGGCTGCGACGATTCGCATGATGGCGCACCGCCGTGTCGTGACGTGCGTGCATCCGCAGGCGAATCCCGATATCGAGGTGAGCCTTGCCGCCATCGAATCGGTGGCACGCTCGGCGGCGCAAGACCCTACGGCGCTTATCGAGTTGGTCGAGGGCCGCGTGATCGGTCGCGATGCCGATCGGGTGCGCGTTCATATCGACGCCATTGCACTTGGCAGAGACAACCTGACCGAGCGCGCGCAACGTATCCAGGGGCGTGTGACTCATGCGCTCGACACCATGCTCGGCGCTGCGGGCGCAACCGTGCGCGTGCGCTTCCTTCCCAGCAAGACCACGATTACGACTCAGGAGGTTACTCGTGAGTAAACCCGGCAAGCAAACGTCTAAGGCGTCCAAGCCTCGCTTGACCATCGAGTCCCAGGACGAGACGAAGGCCGGTGCGCCAGCATCGCAGGCGGCCAATGGCTCTGAGCCTGTAGATGACGAGATCGATTTCCACGAGGCAGCGGGATTCATCCGCGGATTGGGCATGCTCATGTGGCGTTATGCGCGTTCGCATCCCCATACGGTTTTGTACGGATTCATCGGCTTTGTGCTCGCGGCGCTCATCTTGATCTTGGGCCTATGGAACACGATCGTCATCGCGGTTTTTGTGTTTGTGGGAGCCACGCTGGGGCAAGTTCGCGACGGCGATAACGCAATCGTCAACTTTTTTGGCAAGTTATTTGACAGGCGCTAAGGCCAAGGCAGGAGTATCACATGGCGGAGATTGAGCAGACCAACAACGAGGATACGCAAGATCAGGTTGAGGAGTTTGTCGCGGTGGCAGCTGAGCCCGAGGATGACGCCGCCGTGACGGTAGATGCCGATGACGATGACGAGGAGCTCGTCGAGTCTGAAGATTCGCTCACCTATTCCAATGGCGTGATCGAGAAGATCGTGGCAATGGCCACGCGCGAGGTGCCTCATGTGCTGGGCATGAAGGGCAACCTCATGCACTTTGTGCAGGAGCAATTTGGCGCCGAGAATCTCACCAAGGGCGTGAGCGTCGAGGTCACCGACGACAATCGCGTTGTTGTGAACATCTCTGTGATCATTGAGTACGGTGCATATGCTCCCGATATTTTCGAGGAGGTCAAGGAGCGCGTTACCGAGCGCCTTGGTGCTATGACCGGTCTTGAGGTCGCGGGCATCAATTTGCGCATCGAGGATGTTTTGACGCCCGAGGAGTACGAGGGCGGCGAAGAGTAACGTATTGGTAATGTATCGCCTGAATATGGGACAAGAGGCTAAATTCTGTTTGCTAAGCATCGAAGTGCGTTAGGATGTTGAGTAGAAAGAAATCCCATTGGAAGGAGATTCACCGTGTTCTGTGGCAATTGTGGCCAGAAGCTGGCAGATGGCGCTAAGTTTTGCCCCTCGTGCGGCTCGCCCGTAGCTGGCTCTGCACCCGCTTCTGCTCCGGCTCCCGTGCCTGCGCCGGTATACACTTCGGCTCCGACTGGTGACAGCGGTTCGTATTCTTCTGCGACGCCGGGTCAGGCTCCGCAGGATTTCTCATATCAGACGAACTCCAGCCCGTACGGTCGCCCCGACGCCTGTTACGGCCGGGGCGGCATGCCGTTTGTGCCCATACAGGCCGATCGCAGCCTGCCGATGTGGATCATCCTCTCCATCGTCACCTGCGGCATCTACTCGTGGTACTTCCTGTATGAACTGGCTCGTGATATGAACGTCATGTGCCAAAACGACGGAGAGACCACACCTGGCCTGGCGCAGTTCATCCTGCTGTCCATCGTCACCTGCGGCTTCTATGCCTACTGGTGGTATTACAAGATTGGCAACCGTATGCAGACCAACGCTCCGCGTTATGGCCTGCAGTTCCAGGAGAACGGCACCACCATTTTGATGTGGCAGATTGTCGGCGCGCTCCTGTGCGGTTTGGGCCCGATCTTTGCGATGAACATCATTATCAAGAACACCAACGCCATGGCTGCCGCATACAACGCACGTATGGGTGCGTAATTCGGTCTTATGCGTATGACGTTTCCAGGGGGCACGGCGGGCTGGGTTCGCCGTGCCCTCTCTTTTCTGGGTATCTTCTTGGGCGCGACGTTGCTGCTCTATATCACCGATATCGGTTGTATCTTTCGCGCGATTACCGGGGTGCCGTGCCCTGGCTGTGGCATGACACGTGCCTGGCTGGCGTTTCTTACCGGTCACTTTGATGCCGCGCTGGCGTACCATCCTCTGTTTTGGTGCGTGCCCGTGGTGTTTGCGGTCCCGGTGGTGCAGGAGCTTTTTCCTAGGGCCAGGCGCGCGTGCTGGATTATCGTCTGGGCGCTTATCGTCCTTTTTGTTGGCGTGTGGCTGTGGAGATTGATGGCCCCGCACGATGCTGGCCTGCTGTTTTGCGGCCATGTGCCCGCGGGCGTTGACGATGACATCATCCATCTGCAGCGTCCCCTATGGCTTGGGTTACTGTCATAACAAGGGATTCGTTGGCTTACTGGCTGCGCACTGCCGCTCTTCGATGAAACGGCGCCGCTTGGCCGTTTCTCTGTCTAAGCCGATGGCGCTTATGCCGAGTCGTGCTAGTTTTTCTCCGGTTGTGCCAAGACGGCAACATAAACGCGGAGAGGAGCGGGTATGTCCACCATGCCCGATGGGCAGATTCAAGCTGCTGCGGATGCGAAGACAAGCACGATGCACCATACCCCGGTGAAGCCGATGGAGCGCGTGGTGAGTCCCGAGGACATTGAGCGCATGGAGCGCCGCCGCTCTGCCGAGCCGGGCTTTTGGCGCTTTTTTGCCGAGCTCAATGCCGGCCTTATCCTTACGGCCTTTGCCATCGTTGCATTTAAGACTCCCAATCACTTTGCGTTTGGTGGCACTTCGGGCGTTTCGGTCATTCTGTCTACGCTGGTACCGACGCTTCCCGTGGGCGTCTTCATGTGGATCCTCAACATCATCTTGGTGGTTTTGGGATTCATATTCCTTGAGCGCCGGGCGACTCTCTGGAGTGTCTTTGCCTCTTTTGCGCTTTCGGCATACGTTTCGCTCTTCGAGCTCTGTATTCCTTCGACGGTTTCGCTGACGGGGGACATGTGGCTTGATCTTTGCTTTGCGGTGATCTTGCCGTCCCTGGGCAGTGCGATTGTGTTTGATATCGGCGCGTCTACGGGCGGCACCGATATCCTCGCCATGATTCTTAAACGCAGGACGACGCTCGAAATTGGGCGCGCCCTTTTGTATGTCGATATCGGCATCGTCATCATCGCGGCGTTTTTATACGGCCCGCGCGTGGGTCTTTATTGCGTGCTGGGGCTGTTTGCCAAGACCTTGGTGATCGACAAAGCGATTGAGAGCATCCATCTGCGCAAGGTCTGTACGGTGATTTGCAAGGAGCTGGAGCGGGTTGAGCGCTTCATCGTCCAAAAACTCAATCGCACGGCAACAATCAGTCATGCGTATGGTGCATTTACCGGCGAGTGCGTCACAGTGATCATGAGTGTGCTAAGCTAAGCAGACGCGAGGCCGTGCAGCTGCGTCGCTAAGCGCGCGAGATCGATCCGGGTGCCTTTATCACGATTGTCGACAGCTCCGAGATTGTGGGCAAAGGTTTTCGTGGAACGAACTAACGCAGGCGCACTCATCTAGCAATCGAATAGTGCCCCGCGCGTTGCAAATACGTTGTCTAAGAGCATTTGTCCTCACGTTGGGTGATAATGATGTTAGACATCGTTTGCAATCCAGGTGATTCGCTCAAGATACGAAGGGATGATTTCGATGTTTTGTTCGCATTGTGGCGCTCCCATGGGCGATAACGACAAGTTCTGCAGCGCTTGCGGCGCCCCTAATGCCGGCGCTGCAAGCTCCGTTCTTCAGGGGCAGCCTCAGCAGCTTGTTCCCCAACCTGTCATGAACGTGCCCAAGGGCTGCACGGCCCAGGCGTTTGAGGATATGACCAAGACTCCGGGCGTGCTGCAACGCGTGTGCCAGATTGCCTTTTTGCCGGCGCTTATCTGCGTCGTGTCGGTGCTCGTGCTGTTCATTCCCGTTATCGGCGGTATTGCAGCTGCTATCGGCTTTTTGGCCGCCTACGTGGCGAGCGTGTGCGGTGCGGGTTTTGGCATCGAGTGGGGTCGCGATCTGTCGCTTAAGATCGATGGCGGCATGGATCGTCCGCTGATGCGTTCCACATCGTTTGGTCTCGGAGTCTTTTCGAGCGTTATCTCGGCCGTGCTCGAGGTCATCGCTGCCATTCCCGTTATTGGTGTAGCGCTTTCGCTGGTGGAGGGCGTGGTAATCGGCGCCGCGGGCTCGTACTCTTATTACGGCTCTTATGCACACTCGGCTGCGCTGTTTGGCTCACTTGGCCTGCTTGTCCTGGCTTTGATTGTCACGGTGGTCCTGGCGGTTTTCTTTAAGATGTTCGCCGACATCGCCGTAATGCACTTTGCGGTGACCGGTCGTGTCGAGAGTGCGTTTTCGCTCGATAAGGTTTGGGCGGCCTTTAAGAACAATAAGACTAAGCTGTTCTGTGCTTCGTTCCTTCCCGAGTTTTTGACGAGCCTGGTCTCCAACGTCGTCACATGGATCTTGACGGCCGTCTTTGGCGCCATTGCCGGGTTTGGGGCATACAACTACTACTATCGCCCCAGGGGTATCGAGGCAATTGTTGCCGGCGGCGGCGTCATGCTCGTGCTGTTCCTGGTGCTGATCGCATTCGTTACCGTATTCCTCGCGGTCTCTGGCAAGATGCTCAAGCATCGTGCCGTTGGCTACTGGGTGGCGCGCTACGCAAGCGAGTGGGCCGACGAGGACAAGGACGACGTTCTGACTTTTGTGCTGCCCTTCGAGAAGAAGCCCGCCTCTTCTGGCTATAGCGCTCCGAATCCCGTACCTGCTTCCGCACCCGCGCCTGCGCCCGTACCTGCGCCCGCGCCTGTGCCTGCCCCGGAATCTGCGCCGAAACCCGAGTCTGATTCGGCACCCGAGCTAAGCTCCGATGCAGAGCCGCAGGACGAGTAGCCCTGCCGCTTGTCATGTGGGGACGGGGCAGAAATAGAGTTTGAAAAATGAGCGGGGGCGGACGTGTCGAAACGTCCGCCCCTGCTTTGACATCGCGATGTGGCTATGGCTGCGAGATGACAGCGAAGTGACTACTCGTCGCGCCCTTCCTCGCGACGAGCGGCGGCACGTGCATCGCGTATGCCCTTGATGGCGGCATGGCGTGCGGTGTACGCATCGTGTACAGCATCGCGAGCCTCGGAGGTCGTTGCTTTGGCGGAACGAAGCTTGGCGGCCAGATCGGGATTGGTTTCGGCGACCGCGGCGATAGCGGGGCCGTCGAGCTCTGCTTGCGTGGGCTCGGCCAAAAAGTCGATGGCGTATTGAGCGGCGAGCATGCTGCCCTTGGCAAGCACGGTTTCGTCAATCTTGTAGAAGCACGAATGCTGGGCATATGTAGCGCCAATGGCGGGGTTGCGACAGCCCAGGAAAGCGAGCATGCCGGGAACACGGCGCAGATACTCGGAGAAGTCCTCGCCCGAAAGCGTGCCGCGGTAATGACTCACGCCTTCCTCGCCCAAGAGCTTGACGACGGCGGTGTGGCAGCGTTCGGATGCCGCGGGCTCGTTTTCGACCTTGTAGTTAGCGATGGTATAGTCCGTGAGTTCTGCTTCGGCGCCCAGGGCGGCGGCGGTGTGCTCGACGATACGACGGATGTGGTCGGGAACCACGTTGTGGGCGGCTTCGCTGTAGGTGCGCACGGTGCCGGTGAGATAGGCAGAGCCGGCGATGACGTTGCGCGCGGTGCCTCCGTGGAGCTCTCCCACGGTCACGACGGCGGGTTCGTACGGGCTGATCTCGCGCGCAACGATGGTCTGCAGCGCATTGACGATTTCGGCGGCGACCATGATGGCGTCGTGGCCGCGCTGAGGCATAGCGCCGTGGCACGACGTACCGCGCACATCGACGCGGAACCAGTCGGTGTTGGCCATGCGCGGGCCCGGCTCGCAGCTTACGGTGCCGGCGTCCACTTCGCTCCAGATGTGCATGGCAAACGCGCCATCCACGCCTTCGCACACACCGGTGCCGATCATCATCTTGGCACCCTGGCCGTTTTCCTCGGAAGGCTGGAACACGATGCGGATCTCGCCGTGGATATCGTCGGTCATATGGCGCAAAATCTGCAAGGTGCCAAGCATCATGGCGATATGGCAGTCATGGCCGCAGGCATGCATGAAGCCTTCGTTGACGCTGGCGAATTCCTCGCCGGTCTGCTCGGTGACGGGCAGGGCGTCGATGTCGGCGCGCAGCAGGATACGGCGGTGCGGCGTGCCGTCCTCGCGGTAGGCATCGGGGGCGGTGCCGCGCAGGGTCGCCACGAGGCCGGTTTTGAGTGGGCGCTCGTAGGGGATGTTCATGGCATCGAGCTGATTGGCGATATCGGAGGTGGTGCGCACCTCGGCCAGGCTCGGCTCGGGGTGTTTATGGAAATGGCGACGCTGCCTGATGATATAGGGCTCGAACTCGGCGGCAATGTCATGGATGCATTGGGTCACTTCCTGTGGCGTGCGTGCATCTTTATCGCTCATGATTTGCTGTGCGCGAGTTTTCGTCATTCTTTAGCCCCTTTGACGTTTTTTGCGGCTGCATCCTCTTAAGTATAGTGATGCTTGCTCATTGCGCGTACACTGCATTCCGTGTCCACATGGCGCGACATGCCGCAGAGGGGAAGAGATGATTTTGATGCAGATGCGAAACGCCGGCCATAGCGAGCTGATTGTTCGATCAAAACGTGTCTTTACCTCGGAAGATGGTATTGATGAGCCGCGAGAGCTTGCCTTTTACGTGCGCGATGGCCGCATCGTCTCCATTGGGGAGCCCGAGCGCGTTATTGCCAAGGCTCCTTCAGGCGTGCCCGTGACCGACTACGGGGATCGTTTTATCTGCCCTGGTTTTCACGATGCGCACCTGCATTTCTTCCATACTGCCGTGGGGTGTTCTCCCTACATGCTTATGTATATGGGCAAAAGCGAAGAGGACCTGGTGGGGCGTACGGTGGAATTTGCGCGCGATCTTCCTGCGGATGCCTGGGTGGTAACGCAAGGGTGGCGCGATTACCGCTGGACTCCTCGCCAGCATCCCACCAAACGTTCGCTCGATCGCGTGTTCCCCGATCGTCCGTGCGCGATGTATTCGGGCGATGGCCATACGCTTTGGCTTAACAGCGCGGCGCTCGACGCTTTGGGCGTGACGCCCGATACCGAGCCTCCGGCGGGCGGCAGCTTTGATACCTTTGAGAACGGTGAGCTTACGGGTATTGCGCATGAGGCGGTAGCCATGCAGCTGCTTCCGCGCTGTCTTGAGTGGTTGGGCGAGGACCGTATCGCCGAGGCATATGCTCAGCAGATGCAACGCATGGCCGCGCAGGGTATCACATCGATGTGCGACATGTCGCTCATGCCCATGCTGGGCTGCGATTTTATTCGCGACGATGTATACGACAAGCTGCAGAAGGAGGGACGCCTGTGCGTTCGCGCGCATTTGTTCCCCACATTGCTCGACGACCAATCTCGCCTGTTTGAGCTGCAGCGTCGCTATGAGGGCAACGAATTGCTCTCGGCGCCGGGATTCAAGCAGTTCTTTGACGGTGTTTCGAGCGAGCATACCGCGTTTCTTACCGAGCCGTATTCCAACCCGCGCTTCCCGGGCGACTGCGGCCGCCTGACGATTCCCGCCGAGCGCATGCGCGAGTTGGTGCTGGCTGCAGCAAAAGCGGGCGAGCCTGTGCGTATCCACGTGATTGGTGATGGTGCGATCCATGCCGCGCTTGATATCTTTGAGGAGGCGCGCGAGCGTTTTGGTGCGCCAGCGCATGGACACAACACCTTGGAGCACCTGGAGAATCTTCTGGCCGAGGATATCGATCGCCTGCGTGAGCTCGACGTGGTAGCGTCAAGCCAGCCGTGCCACATCACGCTGGACCCCGGTGGTCCCGAGCGTGACCTTGGCGAGGACCGTGCCCAGATCATGTGGCCGTTTTCTACCTATGAACAGCGCGGTATTCGCCAGGCGTTTGGTACAGATTCGCCCATCACGGTTATCGACAGCATGCGTGTGATCTATACGGCCGTTACACGCCAGGATCCGCAGAGCCGCTGGCCTGAGGGCGGATGGCATGCCGACGAGAAGATTTCGGCTGCGAGCGCGATTCGCAATTACACCCTCGGCAGCGCCTATGCGGCAGGAGATGAGAAGAACCTCGGAAGCCTCGAGGTGGGCAAGTACGCCGATTTTATTGTGCTCGATCAAGATCTTACGGCGATTGACCCGCAGGAGATTCTTGATACACAGGTGCTCGCAACCTACCTGGGCGGCACTTGCGTGTTCGAGCGCTAGAGATTGCACTGCCGCGGCGACGGCAGCGGGGAAGGCTGCAACGACGGCTGCGGCGAAATGTGTTGCCAATGGTGATAGATGTTCCGCTATTGAGTGGCGGTTTTTCGAACATTTTGAAATAAGTGGCGGTTTTCGAACGTCTGACGAGGTAAATCAGTGTTATTTCGTTTAATTATCCGCCACTCATTTATAAATGCGCGATTTGCCGCCACTCGTTTTGGCGATCATGCGGGAAAATGCAGCGAGGGCGCGGCCAAATGCGGTGAGAACGCGGGCGAATGCGCGTTTTACCGCCACTCATTTTAAAAAGAGCCTCGGGTGGATGCGAGATGTGTCGAGACACACCAAGAAAGCGGCCTCGGGGCATTTCTAGCGCACGAGTTTTCCATTGAGGACCTCTCATTGACCCTTTGTTCGCCTTGGTCTGGAGCGATTCATAAAATCTAAGTGCTAAGAAATAAGATTTTTTGCATTTGCGTTGTATAAGTTGGAATCGCTGGGTACTATTCATACCGTTCGTAACGAGAGAGGGCCATCGCGCACATCTTGTCGCATGGCAACAAAGGAGGAACAAAGCATGTCTTTGAAGCCGCTTGCAGATCGCGTTCTCATCAAGCCGGACGCAGCCGAGCAGAAGACCGCTTCTGGTCTGTACATCGCCAGTAACGCTCAGGAAAAGCCCCAGCGCGGCACCATCGTCGCCGTGGGTGCCGGTAAGGTCAACGATAAGGGCGAGCGCATCCCCATGGATGTCAAGGAAGGCGACGTTGTCATCTACGGTAAGTTTGGTGGCAACGAGGTTAAGGTCGACGGCGAGGATTACCTGCTGATGCGTGTCGACGATATCTACGCCGTCGTCGAGTAGCTTTCTCGGACATTTTATCTATACCGCGCGCCGTCATGACTCGGGCTCGCGCGCGGTGTCACTTCTTTTGGAGGAATAATCAATGGCTAAGAACATCACGTTCAACACCGACGCTCGCGCCAAGCTCGCCAAGGGCGTCAACACCCTGGCCGATGCCGTTACCGTCACCATGGGACCCAAGGGCCGCTACGTTGCTCTTCAGCGTTCCTATGGCGCCCCCACCATCACCAACGATGGCGTTTCTGTTGCCAAGGAGATCGAGCTCGAGGACAACATCGAGAACATGGGCGCTCAGCTGGTGAAGGAGGTCGCTACCAAGACCAACGACACCGTGGGTGACGGCACCACCACCGCAACCCTGCTTGCTCAGGCTATCGTCAACGACGGTCTGCGTAACGTTGCTGCCGGCGCTAACCCGCTGGCCATCCGCCGTGGTATCGACAAGGCTGTCAACGCTGCCGTTGCCGAGATGAAGGCTCAGGCCAAGCCCGTCGAGACCAAGGACCAGATTGCTTCCGTTGGCACCATCTCTGCTGGCGACCCGCAGGTTGGCGAGAAGATCGCTCAGGCCATGGAGGTTGTGGGCAAGGACGGCGTTATCACCGTCGAGGATTCTCAGACCTTTGACATCACCATCGACACTGTTGAGGGTATGCAGTTCGACAAGGGTTACGTCTCCGCTTACTTCGTCACGGACAACGACCGCATGGAGGCCGTGATGAAGGATCCGTACATCCTCATCACCGACCAGAAGATTTCCAACGTTCAGGACATCATGCCTGTTCTCGAGGCTGTCCAGCGCACCGGCAAGGGCCTGCTCATTATCGCCGAGGATGTCGAGGGCGAGGCTCTGCCTACGCTCGTGCTCAACAAGATCCGTGGCGCTCTTAACGTCTGCGCCGTTAAGGCTCCGGGCTACGGCGACCGTCGTAAGCGCATGCTCGAGGATATCGCTGTCCTCACCGGTGGCCAGGCTGCTCTCGATGAGCTGGGTATCAAGGTTGCCGACATCACTGCCGATATGCTCGGTACCGCCAAGTCCGTCACCATTTCCAAGGACAACACCACCATCGTGGGTGGCGCTGGTTCCAAGGAGGCCATCGATGCCCGCATCGCTCAGATCAAGGGCGAGCTTGAGCACACCGATTCCGATTTTGACCGCGAGAAGCTCCAGGAGCGTCTGGCCAAGCTCTCCGGTGGCGTTGCTGTGATCAAGGTTGGCGCTGCTACCGAGACCGAGCTCAAGGAGATCAAGCATCGTGTCGAGGACGCCCTACAGGCAACCCGCGCTGCCGTTGAGGAGGGTATCGTCGCTGGCGGCGGCGTGGCCTTCATGGATGCTGCTCCTGCGCTCGACAAGGTTGAGATTGACGATCCCGAGGAGAAGATCGGCGTCGACATCGTCAAGAAGGCCCTGACTGCTCCTGTGGCCACCATCGCCAAGAATGCTGGCTTTGAGGGTGCTGTCGTGGTCGACAAGGTCGCTACCCTGCCTGCAGGCGAGGGCCTGAACTCCGCTACCGGCGAGTGGGGCAACATGATCGAGATGGGCGTGCTCGACCCGGTCAAGGTTTCCCGCGTCACGCTGCAAAACGCTGCTTCCGTTGCTTCCCTGATCCTCATCACCGAGGCCACTGTCACCGATGTCCCCAAGAACACGCAGCTTGAGGACGCTATCGCTGCTGCTACTGCTGGTCAGCAGGGTGGTGGCATGTACTAGGCCGTAAGGGCTTGACTTCCCATCGGAAGGCCCCGGGTTTTCTCCTTCGCTGGTCCTCGCCGCTTCGCGGCTGCGGAATCGCTCAGGAGAATAACCCGGGGCCTTCCTGCGTTCACGCCCTTGAAATCGGGCTCGCGGGGGAGTTCTGGTTGATGCGGGGATCCGTCCCGGGCGCTGGTTCGGCTTTGCCGAACCTCGCGGGACTTTGGGGGCGCTGTAGGGTCGTGGCCGCATCGGCCCCGTGGCCCCAAGCGCTACTGTGGTTGACGTGGGGATGAGGGCATTTGTCTTCTGTGTTCGCCCGCGACACTGTGCCTGACGCGGCGCGGCGGGTAGCGTAAAATAGGAGCTTGCTTGTTTGCACTGCCAAAGGGGAGGGCAGCCACGGTATGGCTCAACAACACGACCTGTTTGACGACATCATCGACATCAGCAAAGGGCTTGGTGCCCTAAAAAATCCGCTGGGTGGAATCTCCGATTCACTGATGGGTATCGAGTCGGAAGAGAATCATTGGAATCCTGCGGACTATAAAGAAAAGCCGCGCGGCAATTCCAATCGTTGTCTTGCTTGCATTCACGAGGGAAGCAGCTGCAACGCCTGCAAAGTTGCCTGCCCGGTTAATGCGGTTGATATTGATGACGGCGGCATCGATATTCTCGATATTTGCCGTAAATGCGGCTTGTGCGCGGCGGCATGTCCCACCGAGGCGATGAACTCCCCCAAGATTAAGCCTAAACAGCTGTACGACAAGATTGCCGGCGCTGCGGCGTCGCATACCACGGCATATGTCACGTGCACGCGTGCCCTGCGCCGCCGTCCGCGTGAGAACGAGATTGTGCTCGCCTGCATCGGCGACGTGACGCCCGAGGTTTGGTTTGCCGTTTTGGCCGACTACTCCAACGTGAGCGCGTACCTGCCGCTTGGCATTTGCGATCACTGCAAGACCACGACCGGCGAAGAGATGCTGGGCGATGCCATCGCCACCGCCGAGGAATGGGCCAGTACGGGTCTGGGCTTAGAGGTGGAGGCCCGCGACCTCAAATGCGTGAAGCGCCGTGAGTACGAGCGCAAGGAATTCATGGACAACATGATGCGCACGACGGGTCTTACCGTTTCCAAACTCAATCCTGCTGCCGCCGTTGTGGCCTCGGTAACGCAGAAGCTCAAGGCTCATAGCGACCGCATCACGCAACTTGAGCGCACTCTCAACAATGCCTGCGGCTCTACCGATTTCAAGCGCCGTCGCGTCTTGACTCAAAATCGCCAGCTGTTGCTTTCTGCCCTGCAAGATCACCCTGAGCTTGCCGATAATATCGAGGCATCCATCCCTCAGTGCGATTTTGATAAGTGCACCATGTGCGGCGCTTGCGTTGACTTGTGCCCTACAAACGCTACCGACTTGGTGGGTTCGGGCAAGTTCACCATCGAGCCGGAGTATTGCGTGGGATGCGGCCTGTGCGTCGAGGCGTGCGAGAACCATGCGCTCAAGATGGTGACGTGCCCGGGATCCGAACTTGTGGTGCCCGACCCGGAGGCCGAGGAGAAGGCTGCTAAGGCCGCGAAGGCCCATGAGGAGGCGGTCAAGATGAAGGCCGATGCCAAGAAGAAGCTCACCAAGGTCCTGGATCAGGTTGAGAAACTCGCAGATTAAACGTGCGAAGTGCCCGCTTGCGGGCGCGCTACGTCAAAGACTGCTATCGTAGGTTCGTTACCAAGAATCCGTCGCCGCAGCGACGGCATGAGAAAAGGAAAGCCATGTCCCTGTCTATCGGCATTGTCGGCCTGCCCAACGTGGGCAAGTCCACGCTCTTCACCGCGCTGACCAAAAAGGGCGGTCTTGCCGCCAACTACCCCTTTGCCACGATTGATCCCAACGTGGGTATTGTCGATGTGCCCGATGCGCGTCTGCAAAAGCTTGCCGACATTGTGAATCCGGGCCGCATTGTGCCTGCTACGGTTGAGTTTGTGGACATCGCAGGCCTGGTCAAGGGCGCTAACGAGGGCGAGGGCCTGGGCAACCAGTTTTTGGCCAACATTCGCGAGACCGATGCTATCTGCGAGGTCGTGCGCTACTTCAAGGACCCCAACGTTATGCGCGAGGTGGGGCGCACGGGCGAGTTCGTGGACCCCGTGGCCGACGCCGATACTATCATGACCGAGCTGATCTTGGCCGACCTCTCCACGCTCGAGAAGCAGCTGCCCAAGTTGGAGAAGGAGTCCAAGCGCGATAAGGAGCTGGTTCCTAAGTTTGAGGTCGCCAAGCGCCTGGTCGATTGGCTCAACGACGGCAACCGCGCTGCCACCATGGAAATGACCGACGAGGAGCGCCTTGCTGCCAAGGGCCTGTTCCTGCTCACGATGAAGCCGATTCTTTATGTGGCAAATGTCGATGAGGACATGCTCGGCGACGACTTTGACCCCATTGACGGTGTGAAGCCCATTCCCATCTGCGCCAAGGTCGAGGCGGAGCTTTCTGAGCTCGACGCAGAGGAGGCTGCCGAGTACCTGGAGAGCTTGGGTCTTGAGCAGCCGGGTCTGGATGTGCTTGCGCAGGCTGCCTACGACCTGCTGGGCCTGCAGAGCTTCTTTACCGCTGGCGAGATGGAGGTCAAGGCCTGGACGGTGCGCAAGGGCGCAACGGCTCCGCAGGCTGCCGGCGTGATTCACACCGATTTTGAGCGCGGTTTCATTAAGGCCGAGGTCATCTCGTATGACGATTACATCGAGCTTGGCGGCGAGCAGGGCGCGAAGGCTGCCGGCAAGCTGCGCATCGAGGGCAAAGAGTACGTTATGGCCGACGGCGACGTGGTGCACTTCCGCTTCAACGTGTAATGATGTCTCTTCGCCCCTTACCTGGCCAACGACAAAGGAGCAGACGGTATGCTTAACGAGTATGGACAAAAAGCTAAGGTTATGACCATTGTGCTGGTGGTCTTGGGCCTTGTTCCGCTGATTGTTGCCGCGGTGGTGTTGCCGCAGTTTGCCGATCAGGTTCCCATGCGTTATGACGCGGCGGGCGCCGTGACGCGTTGGGGAAGCCGCTGGGAGCTTTTGATTACCCCCATCTTTGCGCTGGTGTTCAGCCTGGCGTCGATTGCCTATGGCAGGAAGCAGGCGCGTGCGCATACGGAGTCGGACGCTATGGCGCGCATGATCTTTACGCGCAACGTGCGCTCCGGCCTGGTGCTTGCTGTTCTTTTGAACATTGCCAACGTGTACCTGATGTGCGTCTCGGCGGGTATCGCCGGCCCCTTTGTTTTCTAGGGGTAACGTCAATCGCCAGCAGCTAGCATGCTAATGAGCCAGCTCCTTTGGGGCTGGCTTTTTTATCGCTCGTTTGGGTCCTTAATCAAATCGGATGGAGTGGTTTTAAGAACATTGGCCAGGCTTTGTAGCGTGTCGAGCCTAATGTTGCCAAGTCCTTGTTCGATACGATCGAGGATGGGCCGCTGGATATTTGCAGCAATGCACAGGTCGACCTTCGACAGGCCAAGCTCCTCGCGTCTCGCTTTGATGTTTTGACCAAGGGTTTTGCGCAAAAAGGTATCCATGCCTGCGAGTGTCGTTGCGGGCATGGATATATCTGTCAAGTAAACTATACATTGCTATGCGGCATACCTGCTGTAAAGGCATTAACAACGGGGTTATTAAACTGGTGGATAAGGTGGCTAATCCCAGTCCATGCGATCAAAGTTGATGGGCTGCATAAACAGCTCCTTGACGGTCTTGGGATCGCTTGAGACGCCTCGTGCCCACATGGTTTTAGCCACGAGTGCCTCGGTGGTCATGTCGTCGCCCTTCAGGATGCCGGGGTGCTCGGCGTAGGCGCGACCAACTTCGTAGACGCCCAAGTCGAGTCCTTCTTCCGGCACTTGAGTGGTGATGACGGCGGTGCGCCCAGAGTCGACCCAGTCAAAAATCGCCTGCTTAAAGGAGAGCCCGTCCTCGTTTTCGTACTCGGGGATGCCGCCGATGCCAAAGGTTTCGATAATAACGGCGTCGTAGCTTGCTTTGAGCGCCTCAAAGATGCGCGGGTTCATTCCGGGCGTGAGTTTGAGGGCAAAGACCGCCTCGTCAAGGGCATCGAAGAATCGAGGATCGGTGTGCGGTGTGCGTTCGGCATTATGGCGAATGCCAAGCATATGCTCGCCGCTGCGGATGATGCGATCGTTTCGCACATAGGCGAGAGAGGGGTAATTAACGCTTTTGAATGCGTTAAAGCTCATGGTGCGCTGCTTGCGAGCGCGCGTGCCGGCTATGACAGCGCCGCCAAAGACTACCGTGATATCGCGAGAGCGATTGTCGGTGGCATAGAGCAGGCTTTGGTAGAGGTTGAGCTTGGCGTCGGTAAAGGGGTTCTCCATGGGCTTTTGCGAGCCGGTGAGCACGATGGGCTTGGGACTTTCTTGAATAAGGTAGGAGAGCGCCGCCGCGGTGTACGCCATGGTGTCGGTGCCATGAAGGACCACAAAGCCGTCGTAGCCGTCGTAGGAGTCGTGGATGGCGCGAGCGATGCGCAGCCAATCGCTGGGGCGCATGTTGGTGCTATCGATGTTCATAAGCTGAGCGACCTCGACGTGCGCCACCTGAGCAATCTCTGGCACTGCCTGGGCGAGTTCTTCTCCCGTGACGGTGGGGGAGAGCCCGTTTCCGTCTTCCGACGAGGCGATGGTGCCTCCGGTGGCGATCAGCAAAATGCGCTTCATGACGATCCTTTCCATGCGCTCAGGGGCCATTGTGGCATAAGGTTTAAGCCTTCGTGCAAAAGAGATGCGCAGACGAGTTACTTTTCGGTAAATGCCCACGTTGCGTGTATTATTAGATTCTTGAGAGAGCCATGGGGCGGAGCCGCTGCCCCTCTGCCGAACAAGAGGAGTCCTATGTCCAAAAACACCTCGGACCAAAAGGTCCTTGTATTCGACTTTGGCGCACAGTATGGTCAGCTCATCGCTCGCCGTGTGCGCGATCTGCATGTGTATTCTGAGATTGTGCCGTGCGATATCACAGCAGACGAGGTGCGCGAGATGGCTCCTTCTGCCATCATCCTTTCGGGCGGCCCCGCTTCCGTTAACGCCGAGGACGCCCCGCGCGTCGATTCTGCCGTATTTGAGCTGGGCGTGCCGGTCCTTGGCTTTTGCTATGGACATCAGATCACGGCCGTGACGCTGGGCGGCACTGTGTTCCATCCCGAGGTGGGCGAGTACGGTCCTGCCGAGCTGCATGTTGCGGGCGGTGCACTGTTTGAGGGCACCCCTGCCAGCCAGACCGTGTGGATGAGCCACTTCGATGCTGTACAGGACGTGCCCGAGGGCTTTACCGTGGTTGCTTCGACCGACGTGTGCCCCGTGGCGGCGATGGAGAACGTGGAGAAGAAAATTTATACCACGCAGTTCCATCCCGAGGTCAAGCACACCGAGTGCGGTCAACAGATTCTCAAGAACTTCCTCTTTGGCATTTGCGGCCTTGAGGAGAACTGGTCTATGGACAATCTGGTCGAGACCATGACGGACGAGTTCCGCGAGAAGGTGGGCGAGGACCGCGTAATCCTGGCGCTTTCCGGCGGCGTTGATTCCTCTGTGGTGGCGGCGCTTGGTGCCCGTGCTATTGGCAAGCAGATGACCTGCGTGTTTATCAATCACGGCCTGCTGCGCAAGGGCGAGCCCGAGCAGGTGGAGGAGGTCTTCACCAAGCAGTTTGATGTCGACTTTGTTCACGTCCATGCCGAGGACCGCTATGCTGAACTTCTGGCCGGTGTGACCGAGCCGGAGGAGAAGCGTCGCATTATCGGTACGCAGTTCTGGAAGGAATTCTTCGCGGTTGCTCAGCAGCTTGAGACCGATGGTAAACCCGTGAAGTACCTGGCCCAGGGCACCATTTACCCCGACATCATCGAGTCCGGCGCACGCAAGACGGGCGGCAAGGCCTCGACTATCAAGAGCCACCACAATCTGATTCCGTTCCCCGAGGGCGTGAGCTTCGATCTTATCGAGCCGCTCGACCACTTCTTTAAGGACGAGGTCCGCGCGCTTGGTCTGGCTCTGGGCCTGCCGGCGCATATTGTGTACCGTCAGCCGTTCCCGGGCCCGGGTCTTGCCATTCGCATTATCGGTGCGGTGGACAAGGAGAAGCTCGAGATCTTGAAGAACGCCGACGCCATCGTGCGCGAAGAGCTCGATGCGTATAACCAGAAGCTTTTTGAGGAGACTGGCGACCGCAACTCCGAGCACAGCTGCTGGCAGTACTTCGCGGTGCTGCCCGACATCAAGTCTGTGGGCGTTATGGGCGACGAGCGTACCTATCAGCGCCCGATCATCCTGCGTGCTGTGGAGTCCTGTGACGCCATGACCGCCGACTGGGCCAAGCTTCCCTACGAGGTGCTGGCGAAGATCTCTGGTCGCATTGTGGCCGAGGTTCCGGGTGCCAACCGCGTGTGCTACGACATCACGAGCAAGCCGCCCGCGACGATTGAGTGGGAGTAGGCTGATAGGGTTCTGACCTGCATTTTTGAGTGCCGCACTGTGCCGCTGAGTTTCGTTTCGTACGAGAGTCATGGCAAAGCCGCCAGCGATGTTGGTGAGTAAATACGATAACCGAGCCTCCGTTCCCGCGTTGGGACGGAGGCTTTTTCTTTGTCGTTTTACTCCCTTTCACCTGCGATTTCGCAATTTACTCCCCCGTGTTTCAAGACGGCAAGGCACGGTGCGGCATTCGGAGGAACGGGAGTAAGGATTCATCCCAAGTGAGTAGACGCGCGATTTTTGTCTCCGAGAGCCAAACGGGGCCGTTTCGGGGCCTGTGAAACTCAAATCGAACTCAATAGGCTTTTCGGCGGTCTTCTCACAGCGTTTTCCCAGGTGGTTAATGGGGAGTAAAGAATCTCGCCGCCTCAATGAAAACGGGAGTAACCAGGGGAAATGCCGCGGCGTACTGCCGCGTGCCGCCGTGTAAGCCACCGCGTCATTTACTCCCCAGGTGCGCCGGAAATGCCTTGGCATGCAATGGGGAGTAAAAACTCAGCTTACGCAGGCCCGAGCGGCGCTCGCCGCCTGGTCCACCGTCCTGATTCGGTTGCGTTGATCGCGAAATGCGGAGAGCCGCTACAGCGAGGCTTTCCAGTCCTCGTATTCGTCGGCGTCGATCTTGCCGTTTTCGAGCTGCGCGCGCTTCTCTGCCCACAGTTCGATCGCCATCGCGGCTTTGGGCGCGTGCGGCGCCTTGGGGTTCAGGGAGAGGCCCGTGCCGTCGGCTGCGGGCACGATGCCGAAGGAGTCCTCGAGCCGCACGAGCAGCGACATGAGGTCGCCCGCAGTCTCGACGCCGTAATCCTTGAGGGCGTTGACGGACACGCCGAGCGCCGCGGAGATGGACTCGAGCAGCTCGGGCTTCACGGCGCGGATGCCGCTCTCGTAGTGGCGCACGGCCCCCTCGGTCAGGCCGACCGCCTCGGCGAGCTGCGCCTGCGTCATGCCGCGCGACTTGCGGTACCGCCTTATGTTCTCGCCTACGGACATGAGCCCTCCTCCTGGAATTACGTACCAGCACATCTTATCAGCGTACGCAAATGTACGCAATTCTATTGACAGTACAGATATGTACGTTTACTCTGAATCTGTGAACCGTACGTATCCGTACGCCATTGATTGGAGGAGCCATGGACGAGAAGGTGGCGAAGACGCCGAGGCCGCACATGCTGGACGCCGACGAGGTCGCGGAGCTGCTGAGGATCAAGAAAGGCAGCGCCTACGAGGTGATCAGGAAGATAAACGCCGAGCAGGAGGCGCGCGGGCGCGTGGTCATCCGCGGGCGCGTTCGAAGCGACGTCTTCGACGCCCTGTACTTCCCGGAGGTGGACTGACATGCCCGTGTACAAGGACGACGGCAACGGCACGTTCTACGTGCAGTGCTACTACCGCGACGCCCGCGGCTCGAAGCGCCACAAGACGAAGCGCGGCTTCTCCTCCGAGGTGGAGGCCGCAGTGTGGGAGAGCCAGTTCAAGAGCCTTAACGGCGGGGCCATGGACATGACGTTCTCCGAGTTCGTCGAGGTGTACGCCTCCGAGGTGAAGCCGCGCATACGCGAGCACACGTGGATCACCAAGGAGTACATCATCAACGACAAGCTCGTGCCGTTCTTCGGGGACATGCGCATGTGCGACGTGAGGCCGATCGACGTCATCAGGTGGCAAAACGAGCTCACCGAGCACCGGGACGCCGACGGGAAGCCCTGGGCACCGACGTACCTGCGCACAGTGAACAACCAGCTCAACGCCATCTTCAACCACGCCGAGCGCTACTACGGCCTCAGCGACAACCCGGTGCGCAGGGTCGACAAGATAGGCTCGAAGAAGGGCGGCGAGATGCAGTTCTGGACCAAGGACGAGTACCTGAGGTTCAGCGAGGCCGTCATGGACAAGCCTCTCTCATTCCACGCCTTCGAGCTGCTTTACTGGACGGGCATACGCTGCGGCGAGCTCCTGGCGCTCACGCCGTCCGACTTCATGCTGGAGAGCTCGCGGCTGCGCATCAACAAGTCGTACCAGAGCCTCAACGGCGTTGACACCGTGACCGACCCCAAGACGCCCAAGTCCGTGCGCACGATCGTCATGCCCGCCTTCCTGCGCGACGAGATGGCGGACTTCATCGAGATGCGCGACGACGTCGCCCCCGACGAGCGCCTGTTCGCCGTGACCAAGCACTTCCTAGCCCACGAGATGGAGCGCGGGTGCAAGGCGTCGGGCGTGAAGCGCATCCGCATACACGACATACGCCACAGCCATGTGAGCCTGCTGATAGAGATGGGCTTCTCCGCGCTGGCCATCGCCGAGCGCATGGGCCACGAGGCGGTGGACATCACCTACCGCTACGCGCACCTGTTCCCCACGAAGCAGGACGAGATGGCCGCCGCGCTCGACGGGGCGAGGGGGTAAGAAGGATGCCGTGCGAGAACAGCGCCCGCAAGCGCAGCAAGACGATGGCGTTCCGCTGCACGCCCGAGGAGCGCAAGCTCATATGCGAGATGGCAGCCTGGAGCGGCATGAACAGGCAGGACTACATCATCGCCAAGCTCACCGATACCCAGGTCGAGGTGAGGCCCTCCGTGAGCGTGCAGAAGGCACTGAGGGACTCGATGGCGGAATTGGCCAAGGAGGTGCGGCTGGCGGCCTCCTACGGCGAGCTGAGCGAGTCCCTGCAACAGAGAATTGAGCACGTGATGAGGTTCTTCCTAGCGCTCGGCGAGCCTGTTGACGCGCCGACGGAAGAGACATCGCCACGAACTACGTTTTTGGAAGAGCCGGTTCCATCCGTCATCGATGCGGGTTCCGACACCGCAAGCATCTTCGAGATGGGACGCAGGTAGGGCCTAGCGCCAGACCTCCAACGCCTTGTCCGCAAGCCATTCGGCGCGATCGGCGATATCGCCCTCGTTCCAAGACTCCTTCTCTAGGGCGCCGGCCATGGTCGCAAGGCCGGCGGCGCAGAGGGCAAGGCCGTCCTTGTATCCCTTTCCCTGCTTCTTGGTGGGCCAATCGGCATCGCGGATGGAGGCGTTGAGCGAATGCGTGATGATGGCGAGGTTGCCGAGCGTGAGGAGCTTCCGGTCCCTTCGCGTGGCAGCCTCATCGTCGAGGGCTCCCCATTTGTTGCGCCACTTCTTGGGCATCATGTGCTCGAGGGTGTACTGGTTGAACCCGAGCAGGGCCGTGCTGCTCATGCCCGGACGAATGGCGCTTTCCAGCAGATAGAGGACGCCCTTGGACTGGAGGTTGTACAGACACGATTCCTCGAATGCCGCTCGAACCTCGGCGTCGCCGGGCATGTACGTCGTCGCCTCGTCATTGGCTTCGAGAGCCTTCCTCAGCGCCTCCGCGTCCTTCACCTCGTTCAGGATCAGCGAGGTGAACAGCCTGTTGTAGTTCTTCGTGGTCGCCTGAACCAGCATTCGGCGGACGATGTAGCTCTCAAGCAGGGCGTAGATCTTAGATTCCTCGCCCGAAGACTCCGCGTTCTTTCGAACGTAGAGCGCGTACGGGATGAGCGTCGAGTTCTTGAGGCCGAATATCAGCACGTTCAGGCGCTCGACGCCGGAAGCGGAGGGGATGTCCGCGTCGCAGTAGCCAGGGTCGAACGTGGACTCGAACGCCTCGGCATACGCCTTCATGTTGTCGAGAATCTCGACCTTGTCGCCGTTGCAGTACCTGCCGATGAAATCCTTGTAGGACTGGAAGAGGTTCGAAGTACGCGAATAGAAGAGCTTGTCCTCGGTCGTGACGCCACGCCTCTTGTCCTGGACCAGAATCTGGAGGAACGCGTCGAAGAAGAGGTCGACGAGCGTGCGCTTGATGCGCCCGGTAACGATCTCCTGCTCCCAATACTCCCTCTTCTCAGCCGTGGGCTCGAAGACGTCTTCCCAGCACTCCTTGAACGCCTGCTCGTTCTCGCGGTTGAAGAAGTAGTTCTTAAGGAGCTCCGCCGTCGTCAGGCGCACCCCGAGCGAGTTGATGGTGTCGAATATCTGCTGCTCGTCCTCGCCCTCGGTAAGATCGATGCAGACGAACTGGACGTTCGACTTGATCGTGTTCCTGTCGACCTTCTCCGGGTCGATATTCTTGAGGAAGTAGTTGTAGGCAAGGACGATGGCCGAGGAGCCCTCGAGGGGTTCGCAGCCCGTGGCGCTGACGACCTTTTCGAAATCCTGCCGGTCGTACTTGCCGTGCCGCAAGGCGACATCGCCGGTCTCCAGGACGAAATCTCGCTCAAACAAATTGTTGGTGCCGTTTTTTGCACAGAGTGCCTTGAAGAAGATGACCATGGTCGTGAGTCGCTGCTGGCCGTCGATGACGGTGCGAACCTCGGAGACCTCGGACCAGGTGTTGCCGGAGGAGGCCTGCTTCAGGATGATGGAGCCCAGGAAATAGGGCCGCTTCGAGGCCGTGACGAACTCCATGTCGCCGAGGAAACGCTCCCATTGCTCTTCTCCCCAGACGTACGCCCTTTGGTAAAAAGGTATTTCGAGCAGGCGCGATCCGTTGAACACGCCGCTTATCGTTGCTTTTCCTGCATCCATCCTTAAAGCCCTATCTATCCTTTGCGGTTATTGCTGGCGGGGTCAATTTTATCAATACGCTGCTTGACCCTTTAATGTTCCCGGTCCTTGCCGTCTTCTCCCCAGAAGGTGCTCGAAGATGATGCGCAGGTCCTCGTCATCAAGGCAGCCGCCCTCGAGGCAGCCACGGTCGATGGTATCGATCATCGTCTGCCCCTTCTTCTTCGAGCGGTCGTAGATCACTGTGTCGAGGGATAGCTCCCTGCCGTCGCGCGTGAACATCTCGTGCATGAATTCGGCACTGTTCGCTTGACTCCAATCGCGTACCGCGTGCTCGAGCGGGCCGCTTCCCCTCGATATGGCGACATCCCAATGCTCGCAGTTAAGCAGAAGAAGTCGGTTCATGAACTCGACGCCCGAAAAACCGAGTCTCGCAAACGGCGGAAATAGAGGGTCATCTGAAAAGACCGCAGCATACTCACTGCTCAACGGCATATACGCGAGATGAAAATCGTACGAGTCGTCCTCGGGCCCGATGATGAACATAGGCATCGACGTCGTAACGAACCCTGAGCCGACGGGTGCCCTAAGGATGGAGAAGCTCTTCTCAAAAAAAGCCTTTCGAATACGGTTAACTGGCACAATATCATCGTTGGAGAAGAGCATGGTTGCGGCGGCGGCAAGCTCGACCACCGCTTGGGAATCCCCGCGCCAATCCGACCAATCGAGCAAGCCGAGCTCATAGGGTGTCAGATGAACGTTTCTGAGCAGCTCTTCGGCAGTCTCGCGTGACCATTTCTTGTCGACGCGCATACTGATAGGGTGCCGGACGATGATATTTGCTGCCAGCTCGCAAACGGCGGCTTTCCCATCAGAATACCCTTCGTCTTCGCACTGGTCTTCTTTCTGGCGTTCCAAAAAGCGATCGTAAAGCGGCGCGATGCGGCTCTCGAGCTCAGATAGCTTAACCTCGATGAGGTTCTGCGCATAGAATCTGTCTGTCGCATCGCCTGTCGCATCGGCATGCTCGACCTCATAAAGATCGCGCATGCTGCAAAGGTTCTCGCAATTCGTGCGGAAGAAGGAGCCCTTCTGTCTGCTGTAGGCATGAAGCTGCCCGGAGGAATCCGCGAAATGGCGCAGGTAGAACCGCGGCACCCAGTGCTGCTTTCGCGTCATCTTTCCGGGCAGCTTCGACATCCTAAGCCTTCACCGCCTCGTATTGGTAGGTCGTGCGCACGTTGTAATGGAAGTCGTTTCCGAGGTCCAGCGCCTCGAAGTGCTTCTTGGCGCAGCCGATCTTGATCTTCTCCGCGTCGCGCAGGGCGGGCTCGCCGTTCTTGCCGCCCTTGGTCTCGGTCACGAAGTACACGCGGCGCTCGCCGTCGGCCTCCTCGACGTACGCCCAGTCGGGGTTGTAACTGCCGAGCGGCGTGTCGATCTTGAACGCCGAGGGCAATTTCGCGAACACGAGAACCTCCTCCTGCTTGTCTAGAGCCTCGGCAAAGGAGCGCTCGACCCCCGCCGAGTCGTAGACCACGTAGTTGTACAGGCTCTTGCTCGTCATGTCCGGCTTCCACGCGTTCTGCCCAAGGTAGGCCGTGTAGTCGTCAAGCTCGAGGTCGCGCATGGTGTACCACTCGTCCTCGGGAAGGCGCACGTACTTGATGCCCTGGGCGATGAGGTCGTTCTTCACGCGGTTGATCTTGTCGCCGACCTGCGCGAGGAAGGTCGCGGGGTCGATCTCGAACTCGTCGAGGCGGCTGCAGCCCTCGAGGATCGCCTTGATGGTGCCGCGGGTGAGCCCGACGGCGTCCTGCAGCTCTGCGATCGGGTCGGGAAGGTCGTATTTCACCTTTCCCGAAACGGACACCACGGAGGTGCCCGTGCCCTCGGCGCTCACGCCCGCGTCGTCGATGCCCAGCGAGGCACGCTCGCTCGTCACCTGGGGCGGGCGCACGGCGAGCATGCCGTCGACAGCTTCGATGGCATGCTCGATGAGCTTGCCGGAGTCGACCTCGACCTGGAAGCGCGTGCGCTGGCGGATGCGGTCCCACAGGGCCTGGAACGCAGGGTCGAGCGTGACGTCCTTCTGCAGCTCGACCGAGACCTCCTTGGCCTTGTCACGGATCTGGACCCTCTGGGACTTGTGGATGATGATCGCCTCGACCTGCTCCTTGGCAGGCTCGAGCTCGGCGGGGAGCTCGACCTTGCCCTCCTCGGCGGCCGCCTTCAGCTCGGGCGTCACCGCGCCCTTGCCGTCGACCATGCCGGTCGCGACGAGGTGGTCGTAGACCTGCTTGGACTTCTCGTAGCCCAGGCGCTCCTCGACGCCATCATCGCCCTTGACCGTGACCTTCGTGAAGCTCTCCGGAGTGATGACGCCGAACTTGAAGTCCTCAGCCTCAAGCTCCTTCTGCAGGCCGTTGGCGAAGTCGTCGTAGCTCTCGTTCGCGATGACGGTGAGCACGTTCGCCTCTGGGTCGTACAGGCGCTCGCCATCCTGGTTCACGCACAGGCGCAGACCGCGGCCGATCTTCTGGCGCTTGGTCAGGTTGTCCTTTGTCTCGACGAGCGTGCAGATCTGGAACACGTTGGGGTTGTCCCAGCCCTCCTTGAGCGCGGAGTGGCTGAAGACGAAAGAGACGTCCTTGTCCGCGTCCTTGCCGTCCGGGAAGGAGATGAGCGTCTCCTTCTTCTGCATGATGAGCTCGAAGGCCCCGGCGTCGTCGGCGGTGCCGGCGGCTCCCTTGGAGTCCTTGAACTTGCCCTTCTTGTCCTTGGCGAAGTATCCCTGGTGCACGGCGTGGGGGTCGCGCACCAGCGGGGCGCCGACGGCTTCGTAGCACTCGAGCCACGTGCCCTTGCCGATCCCCGCCGCCTTTGCGATGCGACGAGGCGCCTTCGAGTTCAGGGCACCTGCGTACTCCTCCTCAAACATCAGGGCGTACAGGCCGCCGTGGACTTCGGGCTCGTAGACGCGGTATCGGTCGACGCGGTCGATGAAGAAGAGCGAGAGCACCTTCACGCCGCGCGGCCACAGCTCGAACTGGCGGGCCAGGTGGTCCTCGATGGTGCGGCGGATCTGCGCGCGCTTGACGACCTCCTCGTTGACGTCGCCCAGCGCCTCGCCGAGCTCGAGCACCTCGCCGTTCTGGAACTCTATGAACTCGTCGCCCACTGCGGCGCCGATGTTGTTGACCACCCAGCCGCTCTCGTAGTCGCTGTTCTCGCCGCTCTTCTGGTAGAGGTCGTTGCCGGTCTTCACCGTGACGGCCTTGCGCTTCTGCGTGCCGTCGGCCTGGCGCACGTCGATGGACACCTTGGCGGAGAACGGGTCGGACTTGACGGACTCGAGCCTCACGTACGCGCCGTTGAGGTTCGCCTCGGCCTTGATCGAGTCCACGCAGATGCCCTTCACCAGGTGGCGCTCGAAGGCGTCGACCGGCGTGAGGCGGTAGATCATGTTGTAGGCCTGCTTGTGCGTGGCCGAGTAGCGCAGCACGAACAGCGGGTTCAGGCTCTTGATGGCGGCCTTGGCCTGCTTGGTGTTGTCGACGCTCTGGGGCTCGTCGATGATGACGACGGGCTTGCAGGCGCTCACGAGCTCGCGAGGGCTGAAGCCGCCGGTGAGCTTCTCGCTGGGACGGTGGAAGAGGTTGCCCTCCTTCGCGGTGCCATCCTTCTCGAGGCCCTTGTTGAACGCGTCGATGTTGATGACCATGACCTGGATGGAGCTCGACGTGGCGAAGTTACCCACCGGCCCCATGTCCTTCGAGTCGTACACGAAGTAGTCGAGCGGCGTGCGGTCGTAGAGCGTCTCGAAGTGCCTGCGGGTGGTCTGGAGGCTCTTGAGGACGCCCTCGCGGATGGCCACGCTCGGCACGACGATAACGAACTTGGTGATGCCGTAGCGGCGGTTTAGCTCGTAGATGGAGCGGATGTAGACGTAGGTCTTGCCGGTGCCGGTCTCCATCTCGACGGTGAAGTCTCGCAGGCGCCCATCGGTGAGGACGTCGGTTGCCGGGAGGCAGCCCTCCTCCTGCACGGCGTGCAGGTTGTCGAGGAGCTGGCCCGGCGCCACGCGAAGCTCGTTGCCGTGGCCGACCATGAGCTCGCCGATTGCCGTCTGGCCTTTGCGGCCGGAATCGGCGGAGAATACGCTGCCAATAAATTGTTGTCCGCGGAACAGGTCGCAGGTTGCTTCGATGGCCTCCAGCTGGTGCTGCTGGTCGGATGAGAACTTGAACTCGAGCGCCGCCATGCTAGACCGTCCTCAATTCGATCTCACAGCCCATGCGCTCGCCGGCGTGCTTGAAGATCTGCACGGCGTTGAGCTTGAGGGTGTCGTCGAGGACGGAATCGAGGATGAGAACGCGCCTGGGCTCCATGTCGGCGATGGCCTCGAGCGCCTCAATGGTGAGGCCTCGGGACATGCAGCAGACGAGCTCGTCGCAAGCGACGGACCAGATGGGATAGCCCGCGGCTTCAGACTTCTCGACGGGCAGCGTGAGCTCGAGGCCCCATTTGAGCATCATCTCGAAGACGATATCCATATCGGAGCGATCGGGCTTGACCACGTCGAAGAGGAGCTGACCGGGCTCGGGCTTCTCAATGCCGGACTCATCGAGCTCGAACACACGGAAGCCGATGTCGGGAAGCTGCTTGGGTCCCTCGCCAAGCTTGAGTTGACGGTTGGATTCCTCGAGCTCGGTTTTGATTTTGTCGCCTGCGCGGCGAATGCGTCCTTCGCCTATGTCGCAGAGAGTCTCATACCCGTCCTTGTAGGCGTCGCGTTTCGGGTCACAAGGCTCTGGAAGCTGGACAAGGATAAACTGATAGCGATCATCTTTTCCGAGCTCCTGCAGGAACATGGCATGGGCGGTCGATGCTGAGCCTGAGAAAAAATCAAGCACAATATCACCCGTGCTTAGATGCTCATGTACGGTAAAGAAGCAAGCAACCGAAAACAATAGATAGACCGCCAGCACTACACTATTCCGAACCAAAGACCAAAAGATAAGCATTTTGAGAAAATCTAAACTTTTGGATTTTCCTACAATGCCGACTACGGCGGAATCCCTCCCACTCCTTATATATTTCTTTCTGTATACATTGAATTTGTATTTAGTAAAATGCAGACAACACCACGGATCGGCTTTTGGCTGGACAATTCCAACCAAACACCACAGCAGACAGCAGAAACCATTCTGAACGCCAGAAAGTCGGTATGATTGTTACATATAAGGGGAAGAAAAATTTCTTTTAGGTACTTGCTTTCCTAAAACTGATGTGATACAATGATTTAATCCAGAAAAGGAGTAAAAAATATGCGGCAAGGTATTCTTAAATAAAACTATAATCAAATAGTGGGAACAAAGGATTATGATAGTCCCTTTTGTGGGGGCTTGGTTTTTTGTACCCAATTTAAGAATACTTTTGCCTTATCAATTTTGACATATCCCCAAAAACAGCAATCACAAACAGGTGTATGCTGTATATGTGTATGTCCGCAACTTATAATCCCCAGTGGTAAAAGTATTTTACTGCTGGGGATTTTTATGCCCTTTGGGGCTGTAAAGGGAGGACAATCACATGAAAATAATCAATATTGGAATTCTTGCCCATGTAGACGCTGGAAAGACGACCTTGACGGAGAGCCTGCTATATGCCAGCGGAGCCATTTCAGAACCGGGGAGCGTCGAAAAAGGGACAACGAGGACGGACACCATGTTTTTGGAGCGGCAGCGTGGGATTACCATTCAAGCGGCAGTCACTTCCTTCCAGTGGCACAGATGTAAAGTTAACATTGTGGATACGCCCGGCCACATGGATTTTTTGGCGGAGGTGTACCGCTCTTTGGCTGTTTT
>OLOZ01000685.1_pt1 | contig 28279 bp, 20 predicted proteins | sample 1673021 | NCBI WGS metagenome assembly OLOZ01 (sample SAMEA3136747, study PRJEB25190) | human gut metagenome | biome: human gut; feature: human-associated habitat; material: faeces | place: Austria | collected 2013 | reverse complement strand
GATTTAAGTGGTGGGAGCATGTCACATGAAGTACTGCTGCGATACTCCGGATAAATAAAAATAAGAGAAACCCCGAGTTTTTAACGAGCCTGATTTCACATAATGTTCTGAAAACGTTTGGCGATGAGCCTGTTTGCAGAACATTATGTGAAATCAGGTGACTCAAAACTCGGGGTTTTTTCATTTTAATTTTGGAGAAGCTTCAGCAGTTCCTCTTTTGTCAGCTGGCTGGCAGTGACGCCTTTTTCTGAAAGTATCTGATCTGACAGAGTCTTTTTGTTTTCCTGCAGTTCCAGAATCTTTTCTTCAATGGTATGTCGGGCAATCAGCTTGTAGACAGTGACTGTATGTGTTTGACCGATACGGTGTGCCCGGTCTGTTGCCTGATTTTGGGCAGCTGCGTTCCACCATGGGTCATAGTGGATGACGATATCTGCTCCGGTAAGATTGAGACCTGTTCCACCGGCTTTTAGAGAAATCAGGAAAACAGGAATTTTGTTTTCATTAAAAGCATTGACAAGGCGGGTGCGCTGCTCACTCTTTGTACTGCCGTCCAGTCGATAGTAGAGAATGCGCTCTGCTTTCAGGCGGCGTTCAATCACATCCAGCATAGATGTGAACTGTGAAAACAGAAGAATTTTGTGGCCGCCAGCCATGGCATTTTCAATGAGCTGGATACAGGTATCCAGTTTCGCTGAGCCGCCATGGTAATTCTGATAGATTAAGGACGGGTCGCAGCAAAGTTGGCGCAGTTTGGTTAATTCAGCTAAAATTTGGATTTTACTCGTCTTAAACATACTGTCGCTCTGCTGTTCCAGATCTTTCTGGAGCTTCAGTGTATTGGCAGTGTAAAGCTTATTCTGTTCATCCGTCATCTGGGCATAAACCGCATGCTCCAGTTTGTCCGGCAGTTCCTTTAAGACATCTGTTTTCAGACGGCGCATGATAAATGGACGAACAAGCTGCTGAAGTCTTGTGGCGGCAATTTGATCTTTATTTTCTACAATCGGCTGTTCCAATTCTGAACGGAAATAAGCATAAGGATATAGAAATCCCGGCATCAAATATTCAAAAATGCTCCACAATTCACTGAGGCGGTTTTCTATCGGGGTACCGGTCAGAGCAAAACGTGTGACAGAGTGGATGCTGCAGACAGAACGTGCTGCCTGAGTACGATGGTTTTTGATATATTGCGCTTCATCGATAATCTGATAATGAAAATGAAGATTGTCATAGCTTGCAATGTCACGTTTCAGCATGTCGTAGGAAGTGATGAGTACATCATAATCCGCATAGTGTGTCAGTAATTCCTGCCGTTCCTGGGCAGTACCGGTGATGAGCAAGGTTTTCAGATTGGGTGCGAAATGCTCGATTTCACTGTCCCAGTTGTAAACAAGTGACGAAGGGCAGACGATCAGACTGACAGGAGGCGGACATGCTGTATGAGAAGCAGTATCTGTCAAATCGACAGTTTTGGATATCGCTTCAAGTCTGGCATGTTCCAATAGTGTGATGATCTGCAAAGTTTTTCCAAGTCCCATATCGTCAGCAAGGATACCGCCAAATCCAAGCTGTGCAATGGTACAGAGCCAGCGATAGCCGGTTTTCTGATAGTCACGCAGAATGGGTTTCATGGCATCAGGAACTTCATAATCGCTGTCAGCCACAGATTTCATATCACGAATCAGTGATTTGAAATAACGGTCTCTATGGGACTGTATATCACTGTTGTGGCTGGTAAGAACGGCATCAATATAGGATGCGCGATATAAAGGCACAGAAATCCTGCCACCACGGATAGCCTGTTCAGAGAGCCGAAGTCCGTCAGCTAATTCAGACAAAACGCTCAGAGAATTATTCTCCAATTTGAGAAATTCTCCGGATTTCAATTTGTAGTATTTCTGTCGGCGTCTGTAACTGTTCAGAATGCCGGCCAGCTCTTCATAAGGAAGACTGTCAGAGTGGATATCTATTTCCAGCAGACCGTTAGAGACGGAAACACCGACAGCGGTCCGCGGCGCTGACAGGATGCGTATGCGTTTCATATTCGAAGATATGAAAACTTCAGCCAGTTCGTAAAAATGAGGCAGTCCCTGTTCCAGAAAGAGGAAAGCAGCCTGATCATCATGACTGATGATAAAATCAGCATCAGCAACAGGGGAATCTTCATTCCCGGATACTGCGGCAGGCTGAAAATAAGTCTGAATAGCCGTCAGGATTCTGTTCTCCATAGAGGCATCACGGAAACCATCTTCACAGGAGATAGGCGTGGCAAGAGAAAATGTTTCTTCGCCATAACGAGCATAAGCTGTACAACTGATGATATTCTCAGCCGGATTGTCAAGGTAAATACTGAAATGCGCTTCAGGCGGTTCATAATCGGTCAGATCAACACCTTCAGTGTGAAAATCCGTATGGGCTTCCAGATGCTTCAGTACACTGCCGTAAAAAGGTCGAAGCTGTTTCTCGGAAAGTGTGATTTCACGGATCTTCTGACGATTTAACTCTGTCAGATAGGGCTGCATGTCCTTTTTGAAGGCTTCTGAGCAGCGATACAGGATTTTACCTTTTAGAATCCAGAATGTCTGGGCGCCGGAGAGTATCAGACAATCTTCGATGGTCAGATGGTAGGTGTCACTATCTTCAGCTTTGAGTTCAAGCGTAAGTTCCGGGTCTCCATCTGTAACATAAATGGTCCGGATATGATTATCGAGATCAAACTGAAGTGTATGTCCGATCATCATATTCAGAAACATGTCGACAGCGGTTGGAGACAGTGGAAGGTAACGCAGTGCTTTCATTGTCTGGAAACGATAAGTGCTGTCCTGAACACAGTGGAAATGGTATTCGTACTCTTCAATACGCTGCATAATAAACGCCAGCATGCTGCGGCTCTCAGAAGTGAAAGCTTCAGGTTCATGGAAAAATTTCAGATTCTTTCCATATTGAAATAATTCACCTTGACGAATAAGGCGGGCAAACTCCAGCAAGTCTTTGATGACGTATTTCTTGCCGGTGCCGATTTTGAAGTCGACGGAAAGTTTATGATATTGTTTATGAAGAATTGGCTCCAATTCAATCAGAACTTTGGTTTCAGATGCTTCAGCAGGATAGTGGGTGCCGGAAGATTGATGAATATAAGATTCAATCAATGTCTGGCCAATCCGATTTTGTTTTTTTGCCGGAAAGCTTGTTTGAATATGTCGTCTGGAGATATATTTCAAAAGAATAGCGACGCAGTGGCAGCAGAGCCCTTCTGATTGGTAAAAATCGGAGCAGGAACATAAGCTGCCGACAATCTGGCTCTCATCTTCATCGATGGATACCTGGGTTTCATGTTCACTGCCGTCTGCATCAAGGACAGTAGCGGTGATCATAGGGGTACCTGTCAGTGTGTTAATATCCGTTTCAAAGTTTTTAATGCGCTTATCGATTAAAAAAATATCCTGACCTTTTCGATAATCTGCATCAGTGGAGGCTTTGATAACAGTCATTCTGGTAATTGCCATGAAAACTCCTTTCAGCTGTGAATGCGTGTTCGTGCTGCACAGCGTATAGCAGGCTGGAATAGCCGCAACCTGCTGTAATCGTAAACTTCATTATAGCATATTTGACAAATTCTGTCCGCAGTTTGAAACGAATAAGATAAAAAAGAATGTGCCAAAGCACATTCTCGCGCCGAGCGCGGTCGCTTGCGACAATCTACATCTTTGCGCGAGTGCGCATCACAGGCGCGTTAGTGCCTTTTTATGTAATAGGGAATTCCTCGGAATTTCCAATTACATAAAAAAATATGCAGATATCATGGAGATATCTGCATATAGATTGAGTAGTCATTATGAATGGATTTCTTCAGGATAAAACAATCCCCAGTCGCTGCGGAGTTTTGTCATAATATCCATGACATCAGAAGATTCCCGGAGTTTCATGATCGCCGTATTGCCTGTAAGAATCGCTGTTTCCATATCTTCAAGTTCATATTGGAGCGCATTGGAGGTGCGACCGGCCTCAATGATGGTCTGCTTTCCGGTTTCAGCGTCAACAATGACAGCATGATCGGCTCTGGGATATTCCATAATTTCGATATATGCTTTTTCACAGCTGATCATCGCGCGTTTTGGCTGCTTTGAGTGCATGGAAAGGGCAACTGTGGCCATCTGGCCGGAAGGATTCATCAGCAGAATGGATGCCTGTTCATCACATCCTGTTGGTGCCGGTTTCATCTGGCTGAGAATCTGATCCGGTGATTCACACATAAAACTTCGGACAATACTCAATGCATACACACCGATATCCAGCATAGCGCCGCCAGCCAGGGAAATGTTGAAGAAACGGTTTGTCATATCGTAATCCTTGAAACTTCCGAAATTCATCGTGATCATCTGAGGTCGGCCAATCTGACCGCTTTCGACAATCTGCCAGAGCTTTTTGTAGAGCGGCATATGCCAGATTGTCATGGCTTCTGCCAGAACAAGGCCCTTTTCATCGGCCAGTGCTTTAAGCTTATTCAATTCACTGCTGTTAAGGGTAATGGATTTTTCGGCAAGCACATGTTTGCCGTGAAGCAGAGACTGACGGATAAATTCATAGTGGGTGTTGTGGGGTGTTGTAATGTAAATGACATCTACAGACGAATCTTCATACATTTCGTTGTAAGATGTATAAACTTTTTCAACATGATATTTCTGAGTGAAAGATACGGCTTTGTCGTAAGTTCGGTTGCAGACACCGTACAATGTACGGCCCATATTGTGGAGGGCCTGTGCCATTTCATTGGCAATCACGCCGGTGCCCAGTACTGCCCATTTCAATTCGTTCATTATTGGAAGCTCCTTTGCTTATATTTAACGAAAGCAAGCACCGTCCGGAAAAGACGATGCTTGTATGTATTTCAAGATTATTATACAATTTTTTTGTCATGATGACAAGGAGGATGGACTATTTAAGTCTTTTTGCTGTTTCCAGAATAACATCCATGACATAGTCATAACCAAGCGATGTATCCAAAGACAAATGGTAATTGGCGGAAGCGCCCCATATCTGTCTTGTATAATAATGATAATTATCTGCTCTACGGCGTTCCTCCTTGAGAATCAGATTCTTGGCTTCTTTCTCTGTTAGATTTTTTTTGCTCATCCTTATCATAAAAATTATAGCCAAGCTTGTCGGCCAGAATCTGTCCGAGTTCGCTTCCACCGCTGCCGTACTGTCGGCCGATGGTAATAACAGAGGCGTATTCAGAGAAATTGGCTGTTGTTTTTGCATTTTTACCAGAAGATTCTTCTTCAGCGGATTTGGCATAATCTTCCGGGAATAGAAGCGGTTTGACGAAAGTCAGAGCTTTGCCGAATTGTCTGGCAATAAAACCGACTAAAAGTGCAGCGATAACAGTACCTTCACGGACGCCATCCAGACGATGAGCCAGTACAAATGAAAGTACAGCGGCAATCACAGCCATGGAAACATCAAAACAGACTTTTGTGCTGCCGAATTCACGGTTCCATGTCTGAACGATGGCACGAACAAAAGATTCGCCGGGCAGCATGACGACATCTGCCAGGACTTCAATATATACGCCGAATCCCAGAATGACACATCCTATCAATAGATAAATAATTTTAGACGGATAAGATTCCGGCTGAACAAAAGCCATCAGAATCATAGTGAAGTCAATGAAATAGCCGAATAAAATGGAAACAGGAATCTGAAGATAGTATTCCGGTTTGAAATTTTTGCGGAGAATCAGCAGCTGCAGAAAAATCAGCAAAAGACTGAAAATAATGGTGAAATTACCGAGGGTCAACGGAAAATTCAGGCTCAGTACATATGGGATAGAAGAAATAGGAGATGTACCGAGATTAGCTTTGGTAATTAGACTTACGCCAAGGGAATTGATGAACAATCCGATAAGAAAGATAATGTAACGTTTGAGCTTATTCATGGGTGGTGTCTCCTTTGTTCATTAGATTTTCATATATTTTTGAGAATGTTTCCATAAAAGAGGCCTGATCTTCAGAGCTGATATTTCTGAAGGATTTTTTTTCAATAGAAGCAAAATTATCTTCGACCAGATCTTTCAGACGACTGCCTTCATCTGTCATAAAGATATAAAACGTCCTGCGATTGCCGTCCAGCATGCGTCGCTCAATGAGTCCCTTTTCTTCCATGCGATTAAGTACGGAGGTGAGTGAGCCAGGCTCAATATGGCAGGCAGCGGCAATTTCTTTCTGATTGGCGCCGTTGTGATCCCGAAGATAATCCAGAACTTTAGGCTGACCGGAGGTCAGACCGGATGACTTAACCTGTTCCATGAAATTTTTCTGTATCATGGAATGAACGGCCATGGAAAGATAATGAAAAGATAAAGGTGACATAAAATAATCCTTTCTTGCGGTAAATCGAAATGAAATCATAAGATTCTGTTTCAAAATGTTATAATTCAAACAATTAGAATTATAACATTCAAAGGCGAGATGTCAATAGAAAATAAAAAAATACAAGCCGGATAGCTTGAAATTCGTAATTAACAGGTCTATAATACTAGAGCAGCTCATAGTTTGGGCTGCTTTTTGTACGCCGAATTTTAAGGCCTGTATAGCCTCGAATGAAAATACAAAGAAAATACAGATGAGATAAAGCATTTTATCTATAGAGAAGGAGTGTGAATAAATGAGTCAGTCTTATGAAATTGATATGTGTCACGGACCGCTGTTTGGAAAGATTATCCGCTTTTCAATTCCATTGATGTTGTCCGGCATTTTGCAACTGCTGTTTAATGCAGCAGATATTATTGTGGTTGGCCGATTTGTCGGCAGTACGGCATTGGCTGCAGTGGGATCCACCAGTTCATTGATCAACCTGCTGATTAATCTTTTTATCGGATTTTCTGTGGGGGCCAATGTTCTTGTGGCTCGTTTTCATGGTGCCGGAAGAGATGATGAAGTGAATGAAACGGTACATACAGCTATTACTCTGAGTATGATCAGTGGTATTTTTCTGTTGATTCTTGGCGTGACTGTGACAAGAACACTTCTGATCTGGATGGGGTCACCGGATGATGTTCTGGATCAGTCCAGTTTGTATCTGAAGATTTATTTTCTGGCCATGCCGGCGACACTGCTGTATAATTTTGGCAGTTCTATCCTTCGTGCAGTGGGAGATACGAAAAGGCCGTTGTTCTATCTGGTGACGGCAGGGATTATTAATGTTTGCTTTAATCTGTTTTTTGTTATTGTTTGCCATCTGGGTGTAGCAGGTGTCGGACTGGCAACGGTGATTGCGGAGTATATCTCTGCGGCATTGATCATTCGCTGCCTGATGAGAAGCCAGGGGTGCTGTCATCTGGATCTGCATCAGCTGGGAATTGTTAAAGGTAAATTGCGTCAGATCATGCAGATCGGCCTTCCGGCGGGGATGCAGGGTGTCGTTTTTTCACTGTCCAATGTATTGATCCAGTCATCCATCAATTCCTTTGGTTCCACGGCCATGGCAGGCAATACCGCCTCTATGAATATCGAAAACTTTATTTATATATCCATGAATACTTTTCAGCAGACCGCTATGAGTTTTACAAGCCAGAATTATGGCGCTGGCGAGGAAAAACGAATTCATAAGGTGCTGTTTATATGTCAGGGACTGGTGATATCTGTAGGTCTTATTTTCGGTGTGGGAGCATGGCTTGCCGGAGACACACTGCTGTCTATTTATTCATCGGATCCCAATGTGATTCAGTTTGGAAAGGACCGAATGGCTGTAATCTGTACGGCTTACTTTTTATGCGGCATTATGGATACAATGGTGGGTGCACTCCGCGGTGTCGGTTATTCGTTGATGCCAATGATTGTTTCTCTGATCGGTGCCTGCGGCCTGCGGATTGTGTGGATTTTTACTGCGTTTCAGATTCACAGAAGTCTTTGGATGCTGTACATTTCCTATCCAATTACCTGGATTATTACCGGTGGTGTTCATATTCTTTGTTATATTCTTGTCAGAAGAAAGCAATTGCAGACGATAAAGAATCGGTAAAAATTCAAAAATGATGTGTGTATGAGAAAAAAATCAGTACACATAAGAAATTGAAAATAAATTATGTGTCAAAAATGACACGATATTAGAAATAAAAACACATAAATACAAGAAAAACAAACGATAAAATGGCTGAAAATCCTCATTTTACAGCATGTTAAAAAGTTGGCATATTATTTGCTTAATAGTTAGTGTAAGAAATTATTTCACAGGTGAAGGGCAGGCATTATGTGAGATAAGGAAAGTGGTTATTCAAAAGAGAGTGGATGATCACAATTAGACAAATAAAAGGAGGATTGCTATTATGAATTTTGGTATTCTTGTGTTATTAATTGCCATTATTCTCTTTGCATTGCTGGCGTTTAAGCAGTTAAGTGCATTGATTCTTGCGCCGGTAGTGACGATTTTTGTATTAATCTGTTCAGGTATTCCGATCATGGAAGGCTTGCAGGATATGTTCATGCCGGCGGCAGCAGATTACGTTTCTAAGTATTTCCTGACATTCTTTGTCGGTGCATTGTTTGGTGCGGTTTACCAGTTTACAGGTGCTGCAGAATCTATTGCACGATTTATCGGCGGCTTATGTCATGGTAAGTTTGTAGCTCCTATTATCATGTGTATCACAGGTATTCTTACTTTTGGTGGTGTCAGCGGTTTCGTTGTATTCTTCGTTATTTATCCGATTGCACTGAACCTTTTCAAGGAATCCAATCTGACAAGACGACTGATTCCGGCTGCAATTTCAGCAGGCTGCTGGACATGGTCCATGTCAGCACCGGGTTCTCCGTCCATTCAGAATGTTATTGCGATCAAGAGTCTTGGTACTTTATCAACAGCTGCATTTTTACCATCTCTGATTGTATCCATTATTGAATTCCTGTTAATCTTTGTATGGCTTGAGTATCGTGCCCGCAAGTTCACAAAGAACGGTTATTATTTTGATGATGCAAGATTAAAGACACAGCTGTCAGCAGAAGATTTGAACATTCAGGGACGTGAAGATTTGCCGCACTGGGTAATCGCATTCATTCCTATTATTCTGATTCTTGTTCTGTTTAATGGCTTTCATCTTGATGTTGTGCCATCTGTATTTGCAGGGGTTGCATTAGCAGCTATTCTGATGTTCAAATTCGTCAAGGGCGGTATTGAACAGTGGGTGAAAGTTTTCAATAAAGGTGCAGCAGACTCCGGTGTTGCCATTCTGAATACAGCCATCGTTGTTGGTTTCGGTGGTGTTGTTAAGAATACACAGGGATTTGCAGATCTTGTTACAGCATTAAAGGGTATGTCAATGCCTCCACTTGTATTCGTTATGATTACAGTTGCTATCTGTGCCGGTGCCTGCGGTTCTGCTTCAGGTGGTATGGGTGTTGCGTTTAACGCACTGACAGATACATATCTTGCACTTGGTGCAAAATTACCTTACATTCATCGTATCGCTACAATTGCAGCAGGTACACTGGATACTCTGCCTCACCAGGGTGCTCAGATTACATTGCTTGGTATCTGCAAGCTGACACATAAGGAAGCCTACTTTGATATTGCGATTACACAGATTATTATCCCATTTATCACATGTGGTCTTTTCATTGTTCTTGCTCAGATGGGATTATAAGAAGTGTTTAGAGGCCTGATTTTAGGTGTATTTGAATTGAATAAACAAGCGAATAATTAAAATGTGAATGTTTCAAAAGATGTCTGATGACAGAATGTTGTCAGGCATCTTTTGTCGTGCTAAAATAAAAGCAGTAATGATTACGAACAGGAGGGATTCATATGAAGGTTTATGAAGGTGCGATTCTGACGTGCGATGCCAATGATCAGGTAGCACGTTATCTTGTAGAAGACGGCGGCAGAATTTTATATGTAGGAGACGAATTGCCGGAAAGATATATCTCTGTTCGTCATGAGCGGCTTGGAAAGAAAGCATTGATTCCGGCCTTCACGGACAGCCATATTCACTTTGCGAGTTTTTCCACATTTCATGCAGGATTGAATGTCATGAATGCTGCCAGTAATGAAGAGATTCTTTCGATGCTGTCTGATTTTGCAAAGAAAAGTGACCAGAAGATGCTGATCGGTTTTGGTGCATCGCCCTATTCGGTTAAGGAAAGAAGGCTTGTCAACCGAAATGAGCTGGACCGGGTTTGTCCGGATAAACCGGTTTTCATGGGGAAATATGATGGACATGCCTGCGTTGTGAATACGAAACTCTATGAGCAGGTGAAGGATAAAGTGTCGGGGCTTCGTGGCTGCCATGCGGATACAGGGGAAATGAATCAGGAAGCCTTTTTTGCCATTTCGGATTATGTGACGAATTCGATTTCAGTACCACAGTTGTTAAAGAATATGCAGAAAGCCATTGATTATATGGCCTCTAAGGGGATCGGAATGATCCACACGGTAAGTGGGGTGGGGTTTGTCAGAGATCTGGATGTGGATTTGGAGAGATGGTTTGGACGTGGGCTGAATAACGGTATGCAGATGCGTGTCTTTTTCCAGACCATGGATGTGAAGAAAGTACAGAAACGGCATTTGCCGAGAGTGGGCGGATGTTTTGCCACTGCGTTAGACGGCTGCTTTGGTTCAAAGGATGCAGCGCTTCGTGTGCCTTATGAGAACAGCGACAGCAAAGGTGTTTTGTACTACAGTGATGCGCAGGTGGCAGAATTCTGCAAAAAGGCCAATCGTGCCGGACTGCAGATAGAGATGCATGCCATCGGTGATGCGGCTTTTGATCAGGCCACCAGAGCTTTGAAAGCGGCTTTGGATGATTATCCGCGGGAAGATCACAGACATGCCATTATCCATGCCTGCCTGCCGACGAAAGAAGGCATCGATATCTGTGAGAAATATCATATTTTGTTGCCGGTACAGAGCGCATTTATAGATTGGCCTCAGGAACCGGATGAATACCTGGAAGATATTCTTGGCGAGAGAAGTCAGCGGCTGAATCCGCTGCGGACATTTACGGAACATGGCATCATGATGAGTGCCGGTTCGGATGGACCGTGTACCGACCCGGATCCGATTGAATGGATGTATCGTGCCTGCAATCATAGTGTCCCGGAAGAATCCCTGACCGTACAGGAGGCACTTAAAATGTGCACGTATAACGGTTATTATACAACCTTCGATGAAAAAGAACGAGGCAGCCTGGAAACCGGTAAAATCGCAGATATGGTTATTTTATCAGAGAATCCTTATGAGAAAGATGTCAAAAATCTCCGGGATATTCAGGTTAAGCAGCTTCTGCTGCAGGGACGTCCGTACAAGCCATTAAAGGGCAGTGCGATTAGCCAGGTTCTGAAGGGTATGAGAAGCAGGAGCAAAATCTAAATGGACAATTTAACAGTAAAAGTTATAGCCAGAATTTATACGGATTTTGGCGAGAAGTTTGGTGTGCCGAGGCAGAGTGGACTGGTCCCTGAACTGACCGGGAAGATAATATTTGAGCCGGAATATCGTGTGCCGGAGGCACTCTCCGGGATAGAGGGTTATTCGTGGCTGTGGCTTTTGTGGGGATTTTCGGAATCACCCAGGAATAAATGGTCACCGACGGTGCGTCCGCCAAGGCTGGGAGGCAACAAAAAAGCGGGTGTTTTTGCCACACGTTCTCCTTTCCGACCGAATCCGGTAGGCATGTCTTCTGTGAAAATAGAGGACATTCAGCTTCAGACAGATGAAGGACCTGTGATCATCGTTTCGGGTATTGACATGATGAACGGCACGCCAATTTATGATATTAAACCCTATCTGCCTCATGTGGACTGTCATCCGGAGGCACTTGGCGGCTTCAGCGGACAGTTCAAGGATTACAGGCTGAAAGTGTCATGTGCTTCGGAATTTCTGATGCTTTTTCCGTCGGATAAACGAGAAGCACTGCTGGGGGTACTGGCCCAGGATCCGAGACCGGCTTATCAGAATGATCCGGAGCGAGTGTATGGCGTTAATTTTGCTGGGCGAAATGTGCAGTTTAAGGTGGATGGTGATCGGCTGACTGTTTGCAGTGTGGATGGATGTACGATATAAGAATTAGGTATTGGCAGGAACATATAGAATTGAAGCAAATGATATGGAATCCTGTGTTTAATAGAATGTGGCCGAAATGAATAAATAATAAAAAGACAACAGGGAGTGACGACAATGGAGTATGTATATCCGGATTATTACCGGCAGTTTACATGTATCGGCGGAGAATGTCCGGATACGTGCTGTGCGGGATGGGAGATTGTCATTGATGACAAAACCCTTGAAAAGTATAAGAAATATCCCGGCGGTTTCGGTAATCGTCTACGCAATTCAATTAATTTTAAGAGAAAAAGTTTTAAGCAGTATGACAGAAGATGTGCTTTCCTAAATGAGGAAAATCTCTGCGATATTTATACGGAAGCCGGGGAAAAACTGTTTTGTAAAACATGTAGACAGTATCCGAGGCATGAAGAAGAATATGAAAATGTCAGGGAATTGTCATTGTCTCTGTCATGCCCGGAGGCAGCGCGGATGATTTTGTCACAGGACAGACTGAATCTCATTTATGATGAGAAAAAAGGGCATTCAGAGGACTATGGGGATTTTGATGAACTGCTTTTTTCACAGCTTTTAGACGGCCGGGATGCTTTCTGGAAACTGATAGAAAATGAAAACGTACCGATGGCAGTGCGAATGATACAGATGCTGTCCATGGGCCATCATTTGCAGAGAAATATCAATGCGGGGCAGTTGTTTGGACTGGAGAATATATATGACCATTATCTTTCAGAAGGGGCGGCAGACAGGATGTGTGCTTATCTGAAAGAAAGATGGGAAAAGCCCGGCAGTCGCTACCATGTCATGAAAGAGATGTTTGCCTGTCTGCACAAACTGGAAGTCCTGTCAGCAGACTGGCCGAAGAAAGTCAGACATTATGAGAAGGTTTTATTTGGCGGCGGCAGGAAACAATATGAAGCACTGCACCAGTACCGGATGCCGGACAAAATAGCAGAACAGCTGCTCAGTTACTTCATTTATGTATATTTTGCGGGCGCTGTCTATGATGGAATGCCGTATTCAAAAGTCAAACTGGCCGTCATCAGCACCATGCTCATCGAAGACATGGTCTGCGCCAAAGCAGCAGAAAAAGGTCAGCTTTCCTTTGAGGCAATCGCTGATGCAGCTCATAGTTACGCTCGGGAAGTCGAACACTCCGACCTTAATCTCCAACGCCTGTCTATCATGTTCAGACACCGGAAATGCTTCCATATCGGACGCCTGTGCGGTGCATTGTTGGAATGGTAAGTATTTAATGTGCATTTATGAGCAATACATTTTATTAATTCCTGATTTACATCATTGCGAGTATAGCTTCAGATTGAAAATTAACATCATATTGAGAAGACTATCATGCGGCTGCTTCAATACGCAAAAGAGAAGAAATAAAAAACGGTTATTATACATAGGTGCTTCAACGTCGGCCGGTACTTAGGCAGTGTTTTATACTGCCTTATGTACCGCTGCCAAACGTTGGCAGTGTGAACGTGCCTGTGTAAAATAACCGTTTTTAATTTCGTTCTATGAAATAGAGGGCAGCCGCTTTGTGATTTACAACTGCTCCGCAATACTGTAAATCAGCGCCTCCGTTTTTTCCCAGCCAAGGCAAGGGTCAGTAATGGATTTACCAAATACGCCTTCGCCGATCTTCTGACTGCCGTCTTCCAGATAGCTCTCAATCATGAAGCCCTTGACAAGCTTTTTGATGTCATCGGAGTGACGGCGGCTGTGCATGACTTCGTTGGCGATACGAATCTGTGCCATGTACTGCTTGCTGGAGTTGGAGTGGTTGGTGTCAATGATGCAGGCCATATTCTCAAGGCCTTTTTCTGCATAGTTGTCATAGAGACGGCTGAGATTCTCAAAATGGTAGTTCGGGATATTGTTGCCGTGTTCATTGACAGCACCGCGGAGAATAGCATGGGCCAGTGGATTGCCGGGCGTTTTGACTTCCCAGCCCCTGTAGACAAACATCTGCGGGCTCTGGGCAGCCTCAATGGAATTAAGCATGACGGAGATATCTCCGCTCATTGGGTTCTTCATACCGCATGGGATGCCGACACCACTGCCTGTAAGACGGTGAATCTGGTCTTCTACGGAGCGGGCGCCTACAGCTACATAACTGAGCAGGTCAGAGAGGTAGCGGTGATTCTCAGGATAGAGCATTTCATCGGCACAGGTAAGCCCGGTTTCTTCGATGGCTCTTGCGTGGAGCTTGCGGATGGCGATCAGGCCTTCCAGAAGATCCGGCTGTTTCTCAGGGTCCGGCTGGTGGAGCATGCCCTTGTAGCCTTTGCCTGTTGTCCGGGGCTTATTGGTATAGATACGCGGTATCATAATGATTTTGTCAGCAACCTTCTCCTGAACCCTTGCCAGTCGGTGAATGTATTCCATAACAGGCTCTTCACTGTCTGCGGAGCATGGGCCGATAATTAAGAGAAACTTGTCGGATTCGCCTGTAAAAACACGGCGAATGGCTTCGTCGCGTTCGGCTTTATGTTGGGCGATTTTTTCAGAAATCGGGAATTGTTTCTTAATTTCCTGTGGGATTGGGAGTTTGCGGACAAACTCCATCTGCATCTGTTCATGATTCATGGGTCAAACCTCCGTTTTGTTGAATTTATCTTTTATACAAATATTGTAAAAATCAACGTAACATCATTATAACACAGATACTTTAAGAATTCAACGCTTTAAACCGAGAAAAATATACGATGCTTTGAAGTTACAGGAAAATTTTGTGCGTTTTGAATTGTAATTTGTCGAAATAACAGAGATAGACTTGAATTACTATAGGAAATAGGAGTATAATCGGATAAATAAACACATTTGTAAAAAATGATGTTAAGAAAATATATCATGGATGCAGGACATAGCAAAGATAAATGGAGGACTGAAGAATGTATAAAATCGTATCAAAGCTGTTAATGTACGGCGATATGCCGAAGGACAGCATTTTAATGCAGTTAAGCGATATTTTCAAACAGATGGATCAGGATACCCAGTCAAGGGATGAACTGGTGACACGCATTTTTACCCAGGTGAAACATCTGCTTCAGGTGGCCACCGATTATGGTTTCGATAAGAATCTCTGGCACAATTATCTGACTTATCTGTTGATCACAGATGAGAATCCTTTCAGTTTAACCTGTGAGAAAGTCGGGGCCAACGACGGCAGTGTCAACTTCTTTGCCAAAGGTGATTTTAAGGCATTTAAGGCTTTGTTTGACTTTGATTTTTCTGAAATTGAAGAACGTCTGGGCATTGATTGCTTTACAAGGCTCTCGCAGTACAAGGCTATTGGTAAGAAAGAATTGATGTACAATAAGAATGTTAGTGAGAAGGTCCAGGCCCTCAGTGAACGGCTGGAGAAAACAGCGAATGAGGATGAATTTTTTGACGTGGTGACGGATTTTTACAAAGCTTACGGTGTGGGTATGTTCGGGCTGAATAAGGCATTCCGTATTGCGTCAAGAACAGAGAATCATGTGGAATTCTGTCCGATCAACAATATGGATACGGTGATGTTAGATGACCTGGTAGGTTATGAAATCCAGAAGAAGAAGCTGGTGGATAATACAGAAGCCTTTGTTCAGGGCAGAAAAGCCAACAATGTGCTGCTCTTCGGCGACAGCGGTACAGGTAAATCCACAAGCATCAAGGCCATTGTCAATGCTTATTATGACCAGGGTCTTCGAATGATCGAGATTTACAAGCATCAGTTCAGAGACCTGTCCAACGTTATTGCACAGATTAAAAACCGCAATTATCGCTTTATTATTTATATGGATGACCTTTCTTTTGAAGAGCATGAAATTGAATACAAGTTCCTGAAAGCAGTTATTGAAGGCGGTGTTGAGACAAAACCTGAGAATATCCTGATTTATGCCACATCCAACAGACGTCATCTGATCAAAGAGACATGGAATGACAGGAATGATATGGAGTACGAGAACGATCTTCATCGTTCAGACACAATGGAAGAAAAATTGTCTCTTGTTAATCGTTTTGGTGTTCAGATTAGCTACTCCAAGCCATCTAAGAAAGAATTCAATGAAATCGTCATTGAACTGGCACGCCGCGTGGGTCTGACCATGACAGATGAAGAACTCTGTGCTGAGGCAAATAAGTGGGAGATGCGTCACGGCGGTATTTCCGGACGTACGGCACAGCAGTTTATCAATTACCTGCAGGGTACAGTGGAGATTTAAGATGCTGTATCGGATTACGGACGGCACACTGGCCATTGGCGGTGAAAATCTCCTGGAGCATTTTGATTTTGAGATCAAGGGGCGGGAACGCATTGCTATTACCGGTCCTAACGGTTCCGGAAAAACAACGTTTTTGCGGCTGATTGCCGGGGAGCTGTTTCTGGAAAGAGATGACCGCAGGCAAGGTGAGGGCATTTATCTGGCAAGAAATGTGACTATTGGCATGCTGAGACAGCAGATCTTTGAGAATACTGCCCATACGGTGCAGGAAGAGATGATGGTGCTGTGCCCTTCCAGAGATACCTGGGACCGGGAGCGCTTCGAATTCGAGCAGGAATATGACAGGATTTTTACTGGCTTTGGCTTTGCAAAAGAAGATAAAGAAAAACTTTTGTCGGATTTTTCCGGAGGAGAACAGACAAAGATTGCTATGGTACGGCTGCTCCTGGAAAAACCGGATATCCTGTTGTTGGATGAGCCAACGAATCATCTGGACATGGAGAGTGTCCGATGGCTGGAAAATTATCTGCAGAATTATTCGGGCGCGGTTGTCATGGTTTCCCATGACCGATATTTTATTGATGAAACGGCAGAAATTGTCTATGAGCTGACAGATAAGAAACTTGTACGCTATGTGGGCAATTATACCCAGTTTCGACAGCAGAAGCTGAAGAATCTGGCCATCTGGAAGAAGCAGTACGAGCAGCAACAGGCAGAATTGGAACGGCTGAATCAGCTGATCGAGCGTTTCAAGCACAAACCGAAAAAGGCAGCCTTTGCTCGATCCAAGAAAAAATTGATAGAGCGCATGGAGAAATTGCCGACTCCGCCGACACTGGCAGAACATATTTTTACCGGGGAACTGGTACCTGCGGTGATGGGTGGCAAATGGGTAGCTGAGGCAGAAGAATTGAAGATTGGTTACGACGGCAAGGCTATTGCAGAACTTTCATTGCGCATCCGACGGGGACAGAAGATCGGCATTATCGGGCCAAACGGTGCCGGCAAGACAACTTTTCTCAAGACAGTAGCGGGACTTCTGGCACCAGTCAAGGGTAAATGTCAGCTGGGACTTCATATAGAACCGGGATATTTCGATCAGCAGTCGGCAGCATTGACATCTGACAAGAAAGTGCTGGAGCATTTTCATGACCTTTTTCCTGCCATGCCGGAGAAAGATGTCAGGAATGAACTGGCAGCATGGCTTTTTGAAGGGGCTGATGTGCAGAAAACGGTCAGCGACCTTTCCGGCGGTGAGAAAGCCCGGCTCGTACTGGCAGAAATCCTTGAAAAACGGCCGAACTTCCTGATGCTGGACGAGCCTACCAATCATATGGATATTCCGGCCAGAGAAACCCTGGAATCTGCTTTTAGAGTTTACAAAGGCACCATGCTCTTTATTTCCCATGACCGTTATTTCATTGAACAGGTGGCGGATGCGCTGCTGATTTTTGAGAACGGTCAGGTATCTTATTACCCATTTGGCTACAGACATTATATGGAACGGCTGGAGCGGATGAATCAATACCGGGCTGCCGGTGTTTCAGAAAAAGACGCCGCCGTTGTCCTGGGACAGATGAGCGCCGAGGACCAGGCCCTCATTGCGGGCTTGAAAAATGTGCCGAAGGGCGCTACACTGCTTGGACATGAACTGTCCACAGACCAGGCCTTTCTCGACTGGCAGTTAAGATTGGCAACAGAAGCTATGGCAGATGCGGCTGAGAAAGCGGAGAATTATTATTATTCGGTGGAGAAAACGAAGCAGGATGAGTGGGAAAAGTGGATAGAGCAAGTATATACCAGTGAAGACGAGATATCGGATGATAATTCTGTGAAGGTATATATGGAATCTGGGCAGGCAGAGACGGATGCTATGGAAAATATATCATATACAGAAGAAAATAATGTAAATGCTGAGGGTCAGGAGGCAGAGATATTAAATAAATGGTATAAGACCTGCCTGGACTGGTATGACATCTGGGGAGAAATACATCCTTATGTTGAAGAACAAAAGGATACATTAATAAAGTCGGCAGAAATTCTAAGCACTGTGCATTAGTAAACGCTAAAATATAATATAATAAGAATATCAATGGAAAATAAACAAACATCCTAAGTAGACAAGGCAAATAAATAAAATCTACTTAGGATGTTTTTGCGTTCAGAAGTTCAAAATATGCAGCCTTATTATGGGGCAGCTTTTAGATAGTCTTAACCAGACAGCGTTTCTTATAAAAGGCAATACCATAACATAAAATGTGGTCGTATTCATCTTCATATTCACGGGCATACATTTTCTCTTCAATCTGCTGCAGAGCAGCGTCACAATCTGATTCCATCTGCTCAAGAGATTTTGAGTACTTTGCTTCGAAGACGGCAACGCGGCTGTTTTCAGTATCATAGACCACAACATCACTGCGGCCTTCACCATGTTCCTTATTGGATTCAACGATATAACCGGCTCCTGCAAAGATACCTGCCAGAAAAGCGTGGTAATAATCTTCGAGATAATCATGGTAACTGATGGTTTTACGCAGAAGTTTGGTCATTTCATCAGTGATTCGGGAACAGTCTGTATTCCAGACAGCCTGAAACAATGCCTGTCTGTTCCAGGTTCGGGCACTGTCGTCAAACCATTTGATAACGGTAGTCTCAAAGATTTCACGAATTTCAGCGTTTGGAATTTTCAGCGCATAGACACCGTCCGTCTGAGGGGCGGAAAGCTGTACGTTATCGGCTCTGGTCAGATAACCTGTCAGGTAAAGAATACTCCACAGATTATCTTCGGAAGAATGGAGATAATCATAAGTCAGATTTTCATCGATGTGCTGGAGGATATATTCACCGGAGAGCAGTTTTTCAAGCTTTTTGGTGATGGTATTGCCTGCATAATCAATAAAAGAACGAATAATAGCATTATCACTGGTGTTCTTCCAGTAGCTGGATGGGTGAGCTTGAGGATTTATCTGCAAATCTCGGAGGTAATTCATCACATCCCATGGACAGTAGACGTCAAAATCTCCGAAACGGTACCCGTCGTACCAGTATTTTACCTGTGAAGCATGTATTTCTGCATGTGCTTTTTTGAGAAGTGTATTGACATCATTTTCAGTAAAACCGAAATATTCATTCAGGCGGGAATGACTGATGGTGTCGGATACAAAATTATTAGTGCCTGTAAAAATGCTTTCCTTTGCAATTTTGAGGCAACCGGTAATCACAGAAAAGCAGAGATTGGGGTTATCTTTGAGTGCGGTGCTCAGAAGCGTTTTAATCAGGCTGAGCATTTCGGTATAATACCCATGGCTGCTGGCTTTTGCAAGTGGAACATCGTATTCGTCCAGTAAAAGAATAACCGGTTTGTGATAATATGTTTTCATCATGCGCATCAGCAGAACCAGAGAACGGCTGAGGTGAATTTTGCCGGCAGTGCCTGCTTTCAATTCAAGAAAAATCTGTTTATCATCGCTGTCTATAATCGGACAATCAAGCAAATATGCATGTTCTTTGTATAAATCAGCAATCTGGGCAGCAAGCTGACCGTATGCGTCATCAAAATTCAGCCCATCCACATCTTTGAAAGTCAGAAAGAGTGTGGGATATTGATTCATCCATTTCTGGCAGGACGCAGTATCTTTGGAAATTTCAAGTCCTTCAAATAAAGTGTCACTGTTTTTATGAATATCGAAGAAAGCAGCCAGCATGCTCATGCCAAGGGTTTTGCCAAAGCGGCGGGGCCTTGTAATGAGAGTGACTTTTGCAACAGAGTTGTTTAATAATTCGGCAATCAGGCCGGTTTTATCAACGTAGTAATATCCGTTTTGACGGATTTCTGAAAAGTCAGAAATACCAACAGGAATATTGAATGTTTGCATCATGCCAGCTCCTTTCTGAAAAATAATCGAATTCGATGATGGTTTCAATGTAATTATCATATCACAGCAGCGGAGGTTTTACAATTACAGGCAGAGTTTGTTGTCAGGAATAATATTTACTTTTTGAAGCATACTGATACAAAAGACACATTCTACGTGGAGGCTTATGTATGATTCAGAAAGTTGGCAATAATTCAATGATTTTTGAGAAGCCGCCGGTGATTCTGGCGGCTTCTTCGGTTGTAGGGGAGAAAGAGGGACAGGGGCCTCTTGGGCAGTATTTTGACCATGTGGAGAAAGACCCGAAGTTTGGCATGGAGACATGGGAGCAGGCAGAGAGTACCATGCAGTTGATGGCGGCAGAGAAAGCGATTAAAAAGGCCGGTTTATCCAAAGAACAACTGGATTTTCTTTTTGCCGGAGATCTATTGGGGCAGCTGATTGCCACGTCATTTGGACTTATTGAGCTGGAGCGGCCGGTTTTCGGTGTGTATGGGGCCTGTTCCACCATTGGAGAATCCCTGCTTCTGGCATCCATGGCCCTGTGCGGCGGTGCGGGCAATTATGCGCTGGCAGTGACATCCAGTCATTTTGCAGGAGCTGAAAAACAGTTCCGCTTTCCTTTGCCCTATGGCAATCAGAGACCGTTATCCGCCACTTGGACCGTTGTAGGCAGCGGTGCAGTGATTGTGGCAGCGGAGGATAAAAAGGGCAGAGCGATGGCGAAAATTACAGGTGGAACTCCCGGGCGCATCATTGATTTTGGTGTCAAGGATTCCATGAATATGGGGGCCTGCATGGCACCGGCGGCCTGTGATACCATTTGTCAGCATTTAAAGGATTTTAACAGGCAGCCCACAGATTATGATGCTATTATCACCGGAGATTTGGGGAAAGTGGGACATCAGATTCTTCTGAAACTGGTGAAAGAGAAAGGTTATGATATCAGTGACAGACATCTGGACTGTGGTATGCTGATCTTTGACCCGGAGAGCCAGGATACCCATGCGGGAGGCAGCGGCTGCGGATGCAGTGCAGTAACACTAGCGGCCTATCTGCTGCCGAAAATAAATCGGGGAGAATGGCAGAGAATACTATTTGTACCCACAGGCGCATTGTTGTCAACGGTGAGCTTTAATGAAGGACAGAGTGTACCGGGAATTGCCCACGGGGTTGTGATTGAAAATATTAAAAGAAACTGATTGAGTGGAAAAATGTAAGCGAAATTCTTTTTAATTAAGGGTTGTAAAATTTTGTGTTGAATTTTACAGCTCTTTTTCTAAGCAAAAATATTTATTTGTAAAACATGTCAGAACAGAGTGGACTTTTGATAATATATAAGTGTTCAGAGATAAGCATTGTGTGAGCCCCATATGAAGGATTTGAGCAGATGTTGTTTTTGAATGCATTCGATAAATATATGCATACTATGTACATTTTGAAGGGAGGTCGCCATGGATATTACTGAGGAAAATTATGTTGCCGGTCTGCAGGCGAAAAATGAAAAAGCACTTAAATTTTTTATTGAACACGACGGATGGATTGTGAAATCCATTGTACATAAAATGATGGCGAAATATCAGGATAAACAGGAGGAATGTATGAATGATATTTTCCTTGCAGTCTGGAAAAATGTGGACAGATATACCGGAGAAAAGGCGTCTTTTCGCACCTGGCTGACAGCCGTTGCAAGATATCAGGTGCTGAGTCATATACGGGATATCAGATACCATGACTATGTCAGTTTGGATGATGTGGAGCCTGTTGGGGATTCAGATGTCAAAAGCCGATTGTTTGATGAGGAAGAAATGCTGGAATTCCAAAAGTTGCTGGAGATTCTGTCGGAGGAAGACAGGCAGATATTCACCGCGCTTTTCTGGCACGAAAAAAGCTATGAGGAAGTCGGGCAGGAGATGAATATGCCTGTGGACAGAGTCTACAGCAGAGTATCCCGTGGAAAAAAGAAATTGAAGAAAAATAACAGATGGTTAGGAGGGAGCATATGAAGAATATTTATGATTTGCTGAATCAGGCGGAAGATAATGAGGATATCCTTTCTGAAAATGAACGGATGGAAATGACAGATATTGAAAAACGCAGAATTTATAACAGAATACTGTTGGATTCAGAAGAAGAGCAGGAAGAGCAATCATGTGATGAGCAGAAAAAGTATCAAGATAATGAGAAGGCGCAGCAAGTAGAAGATGGACGGAATATAGAAAGCGAAGACCATAAAAATCGACATGAACAGGCAAAAAAAGGTCGAAAGGCCCAAAAACTGCTGACAGCGGCGGCCTGCATGGCGGTGATTTGTGCCGTTGGCTTTACAGCGGGGGCAGCAGTAAAGGAATATCTGTATAAAAATACACAGTCCGATTACAGAGAAAAGCTGGACAGTACGGACTCTGAAGCAGCAGCGGACAATACAGCAGATAACGTAATAGTAGATACGGCGGACAATACAGCAGAAAATGCGATAGATGGTGTGGATATTCGTATGACTGAGGTCAGAATGCAGGAGGATAGCCTGACATTTGACTGTACATTTACTTTTGACGGTGATATCAGTGAGATGCAGAAGGAAATGGAGCAGTGGGCCATAACAGAAGGAAGAAATGCCATAGGAGATCAGCTTTTTGACAATGCGGAAGTTTATGTGGACGGTATCAACGTATTAGATGATGATTTTAATTATGTTATTTCACAGACAGAGGCCTTTGTTATCGGACAAAATGTGTCATTTGAAGAAAATAAGATGCATATAGGATTTTTGATATATCAATTGACTGAAGGCGAAGACCACACCATTCAATTCTGTTTTAATGGTTTAAACATGAGTGATCATACTTTGGAGGGCAGTTGGAAATACACATATGAAGCAAAAGCGGATGCGTATGAAGCAGAACTTGAATGGCAGGATATTTCTATTGCAGCCGAGAATCAAGGGGAAAAGATAACGCTGAACCGATATGCGCTGACACCAAACGGACCGAAAATTGATGCAACGGTTGAGGAAAAGAAAGGCACTGACTCCATCTATGAAGAGGATGGTTACACTAAATTAGATTTTATGCGAATTGTGGCATGGGATGATCTGGGAAATTATTATCTGATGTACGGTCGGTCAAAAGATTATAATATCGATGATTCAACGATTCCATATCATCAGAGGTTCACTATTTATGATGGCAGCAATGGTTCATTGGATGGACAGGAAAACCGGGATTACAAACTGGTGTGGGATGAAAATGCATCAACAGTGACATTTGCCATGGAGAAAAAGACAGATAAATGGGATGCAGAAACGAGAAAATTTGTCGGTGCGGATTATGAATTTGTATCAGAACCGTATACGGTGGAGTTGGTGAAAAACTAGTGAGGTATAGAACGGCTCAACAAGTGTTAAAGATGCGTTTATGTTTGCGGCAGTGATGTCAGATGAGGAACAGTGCCGTCATTTGTTGGAATTGGTATTGGATACGAAGATTTTGAGTGTAAATGTTGCGACAGAGAAGAAAATTCTGTTTACAAAAGAGAAACCCCGCTGTAAAACCTCCAATATAGGTTTTACAGCGGGTTTATTATAATGACTGAAACTTCTAATCCTCTTCCAGTCCTGCCAGCAGTCTGAGATTCTTCTTCAGTATCTGCTGTTCTTCATCAGGGATATCAGCCAGAATGTCGATATTCGCTGTATCGATAGTATCGAGAACCGGTTTCTCAAGGGCAGCCCCCTTCTCTGTCAAAACAACTTCTATGTAACGGCGGTCTTCTGTACTGACCTGGCGTTTTAACAGATCCTTCTTCTCCATACGATCGAGAATACCTGAAATTGTTGAATTTTCAAGTTTCAACTCCGCTGCAATTTCCTTCGGAGTCGTTTTGTCACCCTTCCACAGACAGTAGAGCACACCATACTGAACAGGTGTAACATCAAAGGGTTCCAGGCGTTTGCTGACTTCCTGGAAGACCCTGTGCTGAGATGTGGTGAGCAGATAGTTAATACATTGATTTAATTCCATGTTGCTCCTTTTCTTAATATACAAATAGCTTTATAACAGTTCGATGCATTTTGCCTGCAAAAATAATTGGCAGACGAACTATTTTTAGTTTAAATGGGTTTTGGCGGATTGTCAAGCAATTCCAGAGAAATTTATTCAATTATTATAATGTCCATAAGGTTCAAAATGCCGGGATGGGGAATTTATAAGTTGGTTTGTTGTAACAAAATTGATACCAAGTACTTCAATTGAAAGAAAAAAACTCAATCATTTTCAATTTTTGGCAAATTATACAAATTTGGATTGTGATTTTTGTGACAAAATCATTCGAAAATGGATAGACAAAATGAAAAAGAGATATTATAATAAGCACATACACAAACAATTAGCGTACCAATAATTGTTTGTGACAATAATTAATTATGTATCATAAGTTTAGGAGGATGCTTTATGAACAATTTATTAATGGAAGTCGAAAACGAGGTAGCAGTAGTAACAATCAACAGACCAAAGTCACTGAATGCATTGAATAGTGAAACACTTGCAGAACTTGACCAGTGCTTTGGCGAAATTGCAGAACGCAAAGATATCAGAGTTGTTATTCTGACAGGTTCAGGCACAAAGGCTTTCGTTGCAGGTGCAGATATTTCTGAAATGGTGAATGCAACACCTGCTGAAGGAAGAAAGATGGGTCTTCTTGCTAAAGAAGCTTTCTTAAAGCTTGAAACAATGCCTCAGGTTACAATCGCAGCAGTTAACGGATACGCTCTTGGCGGTGGCTGCGAGATTTCTATGGCATGCGACATTCGTGTAGCATCTGACAATGCTAAGTTTGGTCAGCCTGAAACAGGTCTTGGTATTCTTCCAGGTTTCGGCGGCACACAGCGTCTCCCACGTCTTGTAGGCAAGGGTCGTGCAAAAGAACTGATCTTTACATGTGATCAGATCGATGCTCAGGAAGCTTACAGAATCGGTCTTGCCAACAAGGTTGTTCCTCAGGAAGAATTGCTTGATACATGTAAAGCAATGGCTAAGAAGATCATGTCCAAGGGCAGCTATGCTGTATCTCTTGCTAAACAGGCTATCAACACAGGTATGGATACAGATCTTGCAAGTGGTCTTACACTTGAAGCAAATCTGTTCGGCTTATCATTCTCAACAGATGATAAGAAGGAAGGTATGACAGCATTCCTTGAAAAACGTAAAGCAAACCTGACAGATTTCTAATTGGATTGATCTGAGTTTAATTTAAGAGACGGTTTGACATTTTCGGGGCGAAATGCGCGGGTCGTATTTCGCCTCACTTAGAAAAGAGAGTTGTTTATTATTTAACATAATGTTTATGTTGCGTGTTATTTAGGAGAGAGTATGAACATTCACATTTTAGTATTAGTTATTGCAATTGCCCTTTTCGGTGTACTTGCTTTTAAGCAGATGAGTGCGCTGATTCTGGCTCCCCTTGTTACTATTTTTGTTATTTTGTGTTCCGGTCTGCCAGTTCTTGAAAGCTTAAAAGGACTCTTCATGCCGGCAGCAACAGATTATGTTACTAAGTATTTTCTGACATTCTTCGTTGGTGCCCTGTTTGGTGCTGTTTATCAGTACACAGGCGCAGCAGAATCTATCGCCAGAGCGATTGCAGGTCTCTGCCACGGCAAGTATGTTGCACCAATTATCATGTGTATCACAGGTATCCTTACTTTCGGTGGTGTCAGCGGTTTCGTTGTATTCTTCGTTATCTACCCAATCGCCCTGAATCTTTTCAAAGAAGGCAACCTGACAAGAAGATTGATTCCTGCAGCTATTTCAGCAGGATGTTGGACATGGTCCATGTCAGCACCTGGTTCACCATCTATCCAGAACGTTATCGCTATGGATAGCCTTGGTACACCATCAACAGCAGCTTTTGTACCATCATTGATTACAGCAATCGTTATGTTTGCGTTAATCTTTGTATGGTTGGAAGTCAGAGCAAGAAGCTTTACAAAGAAAGGTATTGTATTTGACGATCCATCTTTGAAATATCAGTTGTCACCTGAAGAATTACCAAATCCTGACGAAGAAAAAGATCTTCCGAATGTGATCGTAGCAATTCTTCCAATTATTTTAATCCTTGTTTTATTCAACAATCCAATGCACCCATTCCCTGTTGAGACATCTGTATTTGCAGGTGTTGCACTGGCAACAATTCTGATGTTCAGAAGAATTAAAGGTGTGAATGAATGGATTGGTGTTTTCAACAAAGGTGCAGCCGATTCTGGTGTTGCTATCCTGAATACGGCTATCGTTGTTGGTTTCGGTGGTGTTGTACAGAATACTCAGGGCTTTAATGACCTGGTAACAGCACTGAAGAATATGTCCATGCAGCCGCTTGTATTCGTTATGATTACAGTTGCTATCTGTGCCGGTGCCTGCGGTTCTGCTTCAGGTGGTATGGGTGTTGCATTCAACGCTTTAAAAGATACATATCTCCAGATGGGTGTTTCCCTTCCATATGTACATAGAATCGCAGCTATCGCAGCTGGTACTCTTGATACTCTGCCTCATCAGGGTGCTCAGATTACATTGCTTGGTATCTGTAAGCTGACACATAAGGAAGCATATTGGGATATCGCTGTTACACAGATTTTCATCCCATTCATCTGCTGTGGTGTATTCATCTTACTTGCACAGTTGGGCTTATAAGAAAGAAAATATTTTCAAGATGGCTTGGAATATATAATCTGAGTCATTGCAAAAATCGAATAAAAGATAAGAAGTCTCCGGATTTTCACTTGAATGAAGTGGGAATCCGGAGTTTTTCGTGGATGATGATTGCATTATCAAATGAGCGTAGAGGAAAAATTTATGGATTTGGCAATCATTTTTTGAAAATCCTCCGGCATTTCACTGGAAAAAACAGCAAGGTCCTGATGCCCCGGGAGCTGACAGGTGATTTCAAAGCTGTGAAGCGCCGCCCGGTCAAATCCGAGAAAACCTTCATGTCCGTAAATGGAGTCTCCCAACAGCGGGTGGGACAGACTGGCCATGTGGACACGAATTTGGTGGGTACGACCGGTCTGAAGCTTTAAGCGGACAAGGGAAAAAGGTGTTTCTTCATAGGTAAATTCTGATAAAACTTCATATTCTGTTCTTGAGGGACGTCCGGTATCAGCAACCTGGTAGCGGTTAAAACATTCCGGGACTTTTTCAATAGGCCGGTCGATCAGGCCCGATTTGGACTGGTTTGTCCAGTGGCCTTCTGTCAGGGCCAGATAAACCCGGGAAAGGGTATGATTTGCTCGCTGCCGTTCCAGCTGTTGGGCGGCGTATTTGTTCTTTGCTATAAGAATCAGACCGCTGGTATCCTTATCCAGACGACCGATGGGACAGAGCAGCGGCTGTTCTGGCAGCAGTCGGTAATACCAGGCCAGATAACTCAGCAGAGTATCCGAATAATGACCGTGGCATGGATGGATCACCAGACCGGCGGGTTTGTTCACAAGCACGATATCTTCATTTTCAAAAACAATGGATACAGACCCCTCAGCCGGCATCACCTTCTGAGTGCAGTCATTGGGCATATTAAAAACAAGGGAGTCCCCGGCATGAAGCACACCCCGTGTGGTCACACGCTGCCCATTGATCAGAATACCGTTTTCACGAAACTTCACCGAACGCAAAAAAGCCCGGGACAGACCGGCTATATTGCGGGCATAGGCGTTTACCGACAGACCGTCTGCCTCCGGTTCAATTGTGTATGAAAGCTGCCGCATGATAGAAATTTCTCCTTTTCCAAATTTTGTGTTTTGAGAAGCTGGCCAATGCACCGTTCAAATTGGCTAGATTCATCCAAGTGTACGAACTCAAAATGATAGTAGTAATACTATATCATAAAATTGAACAATTGGTTAAGTATGAAGAGAAAAATTAAAAAAGTTTAACAAAAGTTAGCAAGAATTCTCCTTCCTATACAGGTGGGAGATGAGTTGCAGAAAAAAGAAAATAGAACGCTTGTTCTGCGGCGCGAAATGTGGTATACTATAATCAGTCGAAAGGATAGAAAGGACTGATTATATGGACAAAATGGATCATAATGCACATTCAGTATATTTGATGTATTATCATCTGATCATGGTTGTAAAATACCGAAGAAACG